>ERZ1031114.222-NODE-222-length-18333-cov-5.129500_pt1 | contig 18333 bp, 13 predicted proteins | sample MGYA00518740_ERZ1031114 | MGnify/ENA primary metagenome ERZ1031114 (study PRJEB33719, sample SAMN04261276) | wastewater metagenome | biome: rural village; feature: human; material: feces | host: Homo sapiens | place: El Salvador | collected 2013-01-14 ... | reverse complement strand
CAATTTTTATGCCTAATTTTTTTAGTTTCGTGTCCAATTTTTGTTGACAAGTGCACCCTATCCACCGCTGACGCGGTCCCCCTTCCCCATGCGGGGAAGGTTTGTATGGAGGTGCCTTCGCCGCCTTTTTTATTGGAGCGATGCCCGAAAGTGGCTTTTTAGTCACCGGTCACTCCTAAGATAAGAAGGTGCGTAAGACGCAAGAGAGGCCCTTGCGAAAAATGATCGATTGGGCTCTCTTAGGTCGTTTTTTGTCATCATACCTATGCTATACTAAAGAAAAGCAGTTTGGCAGGAAGAAAAGCTGATCCGCAGAGGGAGCATATGGGATGCGATCTATTCTTGGCTATAGAATAACTTTATATCATTTTTGCTCATGTAGTTATATTTTGTTTTTCTTGTCTGATAAAATGAAAGAAAATGATCAGCATTTCCCTAGGCTTTATTAGCAGACGTACAGGGGGTCCTATGAAAAACACGATGGAAAAGTCTGAATACAAGGCCATTCTTCATTCGAAGCGGGCCAATATTTATTATCTTTCGAAATGCCGTGTGATGCAGAAGGATGGACGGGTCCTCTATTTGACGGAGACAGAGAAAGGAAATGCATATTGGAATATCCCGATCGCGAATACGACCGTGATCCTTTTGGGAAATGGCACCTCCATTACGCAGGCGGCGATGCGCCTGCTCTCCGGGGCGGGGGTACTTGTTGGATTTTGCGGTGGTGGTGCGACGCCGCTCTTGGCCGGGACAGAGATCGAGTGGCTGAATCCACAAAATGAATATCGCCCGACGGAATATGTGCAAGGATGGCTGTCTTTCTGGTTTGATGAGAAGAAACGGCTGTCTGCTGCCAAAGAATTTCAAAGAAAGCGCTGCGCTTTTATCGAAAGAGTTTGGGAAAAGGATGAGGATCTGCAGGATGCGGGTTTCTATGTGGATGATATGGAAATCGAAATGGCGATCCAGGAATATCGACGCATGATCGAGCAGGCGCAAAGCGTGACGGAGCTTTTAAGCAGCGAGGCGCGTTTCACGAAAGAGCTTTACAAGTATGCGGCACATGCCGTGGGTCTTTCCGGATTTACAAGAGATCACTCGGGAGAAGATCAGGCGAATGCTTTCCTGAATCATGGAAACTATCTGGCGTATGGTCTCTCTGCTGTGACATTGTGGGTGCTTGGCATTCCACATGGCTTTGCTGTGATGCACGGAAAGACGAGGCGGGGAGCGCTGGTCTTTGATGTGGCAGATCTGATCAAGGATGCTGTGGTTCTCCCCTGGTCATTTATCTGCTCTTCGCAAAATGATACGGAGCAGCAGTTTCGTCAGCAGCTGCTGCAAAAATTCACGGAGCATCAAGTGCTTGATTTCATGTTTGGTGAAGTCAAAAGCGTCAGCCAGCATTTCGGAGAGAGAAGGTGATGCCGCATGATGGTCATCTTTATCAGTCAAAGCGAGAAGAAGGCGGTCCTTACTGTACGGAAAATCCTGGACTCGTTTGCCGATCGCATTGGGGATGATGCCTGGCAGACGGTGATCACGGAGGCCGGACTTCTCGCTGTCAAAACGGCACTGCGAAGGAATGCGACGAAGAGCATGGCTGTATCCTGCCGATGGATCCGATCGCGCTCGCGGAGCGACCTTCTGTGGATCGTGGGAAATCGGAATAAGTTCAATACAGAGGGATTGGTGCCTGTCAATTGGACGCAGAAAAATGTATCTCACTTTGAATGGGAGAATCAGTGGCAGTACCTGCCTCTCATTAAGGCTTTGGCAGCTGTGGTTGCGCTTTTCCATGACTGGGGAAAGACAAATGACTATTTTCAGGATAAGTTAAGAAGGCATGGCGGGAAAAATCGGATGGATCCATTTCGGCACGAGTGGATCTCCTGCAAGCTGCTGGAGGCGCTGGTCGTAGTCACTGGCGCAGAAGAGACGGATGAAAAATGGATGCAGGCCCTCATCTCCGGAACGCTTGATGAAGCGGAGCTTCTGAAAAAGGTCGGAGAGAATCTGACGGAAGAAAGACAGTGTCATCTGGGAAGGCTGCCGCCGCTGGCCTCTGTCATTGCATGGCTCATCCTGTCACATCACAGGATGGCAGATAAAAAAGGCGATGCCAGAGCAGGATATGAAAATGTGTGCAGAGCGTCTTTCCAAAGTATATGGTCGCATCTGACAGCGGACTGGGGGTATCAAAATCAAAGGACGGAGGAGATATCTGCCGCTCTCCGGGCGAAATGTTTCTGCTTTTCGGAAGGACTTCTCTGGGAGAAATCTCCTGCGTGGAAGAAAGCGGTGCGCAAATGGGTGAGCCGTCTGCAGGAGGCTTATGGGACATTGCCGTCCGTGGCGATGGCTGGGCAGGCACTTTGTGAAAGGCCGGCCTTTCGGTTGATCCTTGCGTACGCCAGACTCTGCCTGATGATCGGAGATCATTATGCGTCTTCGCTGGAAAAAGAGTCGTCTGCGAGATCGGTCTGGAAAGTGACTCGTCTGTGGGCGAATATCGATGGACGCGGTGCATGCAGGCAGTATCTGGAAGAGCACCTGCTGAAGGTGTGCGATCAGTCGCTCAGGGCGGCACACAGGCTTCCTTTTTTCGCGGAGAAGATGGAAAGAGCCTATGATGTACGCGGACTCAAGAAGCAGGGAACGGGCGCGTATGCATGGCAGGAAAAAGCGGCAGCTAAGATCCATGCATTCAGAAAAGAACAGACCGGAGATGCATCCTGGTTCATTGTCAATATGGCAAGTACCGGGTGCGGGAAAACGATAGCGAATGCGAAAATCATGAATGCCATTTCGCCGGATCGGAAATCTCTTCGCTATATCTTGGCACTGGGGCTGCGCTCCCTGACACTGCAGACGGGAGACTCTTACCGTAGGCAGCTGGGAATGGATGGGAGCGAGCTGGCTGTGCTCATTGGATCAGATGCCGTTCGGGCGCTCCATGAAAAATCGCAGGAAGAAAGCGATTGCGGCGCAGAGTCGGCGGAGCCATGGATGGAGGAAAATGTAGAATATCTGGATACCTTCGATGGCGGAGAGATGCAGTTCATGGATCTCTTTCTGGGGGATACGAACCGGCGTGCGGATAAAAACAAGGCATTGCTGCTGAAGCCTATCCTGGCAGCGACCATCGATCACATGATGGGAGCCGTCCAGACCATCAAAGGCGGGCGGTACATGCTCCCCTTTCTGCGGCTCATGTCATCTGACTTGGTCATCGATGAGATCGATGACTTTACGACAAAGGATCTCTATGCGATCGCCAGACTGGTACACCTTGCCGGTATGCTGGGACGGAATGTAGGGCTTTCTTCCGCGACGATTCCGCCTGACCTGGCGGAGGGCATGTATCGCGCCTATCAGGCAGGACTTTCCGTGTACAATGATTTCTTTGCAGCAAAGAAGCATTGTGCCGTACTCTGGTGTGACGAATATAAGGCTGTCGTACAGGACATGCAGGCGGGAAAGGAAGGAGACTTTGCTCTTTTGCATCAGAAATTCGTCGCCAGCCGCTGCCGGAAGCTGAAAACACAGATCGTCCGAAGGAAGGGTGAACTGATCGAGTGCAGCTCCCGGGACGGGGATGCCCCTCCGGAACTCCATTACTTTGAGGAGATACGGAAGGCTGCAGAAAAAATGCACGAGCAAAATCATATCATCGACCGAAAGACAGGAAAGCATGTATCCTTCGGCGTGGTACGCATGGCGAATATCAATCCCTGCGTGGAGCTTTCAGAGTACCTGCTCCGATGTACATGGAGCCAGGACGTAGCGGTGCGGCTGATGACCTACCACAGCCGGCAGATCCTTCTCCTGCGTCATGAACAGGAAAAATATCTGGACAGCGTATTGTCCCGCAAGGGGGAAGAAGGGCAGAGCGCGGAGCTGACAGACCCGGTCATTCGCCGTCATATCGATGAGAGCCGGGAGGGAAATATCCTTTTCCTCGTCGTGGCTACGCCGGTCGAAGAAACCGGCAGAGACCATGACTTTGACTGGGCGGTGATCGAGCCCTCCTCCTATCGCTCGATCATCCAGCTTTCAGGACGCGTGATGCGTCATCGCACTCTTGCAAAAGATCAGCCCGCGGCGAATGTGGCTGTCATGGAGTACAATCTTCGCGGACTGAAAGGAGAACCGAAAGCCTTTAAATGGCCCGGCTATGAAGTCGGGAAGTACCAGCTGAAAAGCCATGATATGAGACAGCTGATCGATGTCAATGATCTGGCAAGCCGCATCGATGCCGCGCCGAAGATCCGGAAGCCGGAGGAACTCCATCCGGAAAGCAAGCTCATCGATCTCGAACACCAGACGATGATGGATTTCAACAGCCGCTCAGACGTAGGCCCACAATCTATGCATGGCTGGCTCGATGAATACTGGTGGCTGACTGGACTTCCCATGGAATTCAGGCGTTTCCGCGAAAATGCGATAGAAGACGTAAAGCTCACTGTGAGATATACTGATGGAGAAGAAACATTCTGTGAACTTGATGACCACGGCAGCCTTGTCGATCGAAAGGCCATCCTGCATATCGATGACTATGAAGGCATGACAGAAGAAATGGAACGCCGCCTGTGGATCCGGCGAAGCTATGCAAAGTCTGTGAGACAGATGATCGATATGGAAGATCCCCGGTCAGAAGAGGAACAGATCGAGCAGGCTGAAAGGAAGTATGGTGAAATCACGATGCCGAAAACGTCTGGGGATACCCACTGGCTGTATTCGGATCAGCTGGGATTATTTAAGGAAAGGAAGGGATAAGCGTGGCAAAAGAAAAGAAAGAAGTGACATCGCTGCACGAATACATCATAGAAAGTGCGGCAAAAAAGGGGAAAACACCAGCCGACTGGTTTGACGCGATGGTCATGCATATGAATGAAGGTCATCTGGCCAGTCATGTCGGGAAATTTACGAATCCGGACATCAAGACCACCGTATGCAGCCATTCGAAGAAAGTGGCAGGCTATGTGACGACCGGAGGGAGCACCTGCAGTCTGGATATTCTGACACCAGCGCAGTATCTGGGAAGCGCCAGTCTGCTGCTCAGTCCAGTGACTCCCGATAAAAATGTGCTGGAGGCAGTCATTACACGAGACAAGGAACTTGAGAAAGAACTGGAACTGCTGTCACTCCCTATAGAAAAGCTGCAAAAGAAAGTCCAAGAGATGCTGGAAGACAGCCAAAAGGAACCGGAAGCGACAGATACGCATCTTAGACAGGTCTACTTCCCGATAGCGGAGGGAGAATATCATCTGCTGTCGGTCATGCCATCCTCCTGCCTTGCGCTGGAAATGTATCAGAGGATCCGAGCGATCAATGGCCATAAAATAGACTGCTGCAATAAGAAATCAGAGAACTACGGAAAGCCCTGCGAAGAAGTCACGGGACTCACCATGATAGGCTTTGGGGGATCCAAGCCACTAAATATCAGCGCATTGAATTCCCGGTGCGGAGGGAAGACCTATCTTCTCTCTTCCCTGCCACCTTCTCTTCCTGCCAGAAAAATCAGACTGCCAAAGTCAGATTTCTTCAGGGAATCCATCTGGTATAAACAGCAGAGCAGTGCCCTGTACCGTTTGCATGCCTACATGAAACAAGATCGGAACACGATAGAAATCCGGCAGGCGATTCATGATCTGGTGGATGAAATGATCAGCGCTGTTCTTTTTGCTGCGTATCAGATCCGTGCCGAGAAAATCGGATGGAACGAAGAAGAAGCCTATAGCCAGCTTCCGACAGCACAGAAAATATGGCTGGACGATGCTTATGCGGAAGAGCGGAAAGAGACCTCCTGGGCAGACGATATCTCGTCTTCGTTTGCCAGATGGGTAATCCGTTCCTATGAAAAATTGTTGGGAGAGGACGCTATTAAGCTTGGAGATGCCGAACACGGCTTTATCAAGAAGCAAATGGAAACCGTATTGAAAGATGAGGTGAGATACGAATCATGACCTACCTCCTGTTACCTGAGATACAAATACAAAATGCCAATGCACTAAGCAGCCTTTGCACCATCGGTTTCCCTGCCATGACAGCGTGGATGGGAGCCGTGCATGCATTGGAGCGAAAAGTGCGGCTGACAGAATCCTTGCGTGAAGTCCGTTTCATCAGCCTTGGCGTGATCAGCCATGAAAGCCGCCTGCAGGTCTATAAGAACCTTGGGGATTACCATTACTCTATAGCCATCTCATCCAATCCGCTTAGAAAAAAGGGAGGAAATACATTTGAACGTCCACCCTTTATCGAAGACCCTCGGATCCATCTCAAAGTATCCCTGCTGGTCAAATGCAGCGGCCTTTCTGCCGATAACAAAGAGGAACTGCTGCAGGCAGTCGGAGAGACACTTCCCTCTCTCAAAATAGCAGGAGGAGATATACTTTCCTTCAAAACGCCCGTTGTATACTTTATCAGCGAGGAACACCCGGAGAAAGAAAAGAAGATCCTCCATCGCCTGATGCCCGGTTTCGCCGTGATCGAAAGACGCCATTTGCTGGAACAGGCAGAAAATGGGGAGGGAGATACATTGGACACACTCCTCTCTTTTCTGACGATCCACCATGAAGCAGAGATCAATGAAGAAAACGAAGTGCGCGCCTGGACCTCGAAGCGAAGAGAAGCTGGCTGGCTCATCCCCCTTGTTGTCGGCTTCCAAGGCCTGACCCGCTTGGGAAAGGTGAAAGCGCAGAGAGATCCGAATGTCTTGCATCGATTTGCAGAACCTGTGATCACATTGGGCGAATTCAAAATGCCATATCGATTCTCTTCCGTCGAAGACCTGATGTGGCACTACGAATATGATGAAGGCAATGATCTGTATATTTGTAAAAATGAAAAATAAAAAGGAGAACAATCATGGCAAAAAAGAAAAATGGAATTGCATTAGCGAGCGTACTGGCATTTGAGAAGAAACTGGTCCCATCCGATGGTTTCCTCTATGGCACAAGCTGGGAAAAAAGACAGACAGAAGAAGAGCCGATCGCGCTGATCGAGAAGTCGGTGCGCGGGACCATCTCCAATCGCTTAGATTCAACTGTCATAAAGGATCCGATGAAGCTCAATGCAAAAATAGAAAACGCCAATCCGCAAACCGTAGACAGCGCCTCTTTGAAACTGGATCAGGATACATTAAAACTTCACTTTACACTGAAAGTCCTGCCCGGGGTACAGCATCCATCCGTATGCAATGAAGAGAAACACGGCCAAGGCATTTTAAAAATGGTCGAAGACTACATTGAGGAAAGCGGGTTCACAAAATTAGCACATCGCTATGCCACCAATATCGCCAATGGACGATTCTTTTGGAGAAATCGCGTGGGCGCAGAAAAAGTCGAAGTCATTGTACGTGTCAAGCCATCCGGGGAGACCATGACATTTAATGGATATGACTACAGCCTGAAGAACTTCGATAAGCATAGCCCTGATCTGGATCAGCTCTCTGCCATGATCGCTGATGCACTGTGTGGCAGGATCAGCTATCTGCTCCTTGAAATCGAAGCCTGCGTTTTGATGGGACATGGACAGGAAGTATACCCGAGTGAAGAACTGATCCTTGACAAAGGGAACGGGAAAAAGAGCAAGGTGCTGTATCAGGTCAATGGCATGGCGGCCATGCACTCTCAGAAGATCGGAAATGCGCTTCGTACCATCGATACATGGTATCCGGAGTATGGCGTGTCTGGCCTTGGCCCGATCGCAGCAGAACCCTACGGCGCTGTGACCACACTCGGGAAAGCCTTCCGCTCTCCGAAAGAGAAAGTGGATTTCTATACACTCTTTGATAACTGGTCGACCGGAACGGCACCTGAAAACGAAACGGACAAAGACTATGTTATGGCTGTTTTGGTACGTGGCGGTGTGTTTGGAGCAAGCGGAAAGGAATAATATGAACTACTATCAGGATATCACCCTCATTCCAAATGGTGAAGTCTCGCTATCCTTTCTTTGGACGAAGGTATTCACCCAGCTGCATCTGGTACTGGCTGAAGAACAACGAAGAGAAGGGATGGTGAAGACCGCGCTGGCCTTCCCGGCGTATCAGGACAAAGGGCTGGGGAATAAGATTCGTATCCTCGCTCCCTCGACAGAACAATTGGAAAGATTGCACCTCGAACAGGGGCTGAAACGACTTTCAGACTATGTACACCTGACAAAGATCCGAAAAATAGTGGAACGCCGCATCACCGGCTATAGCATTTACAGCCGATATCAGCCGGATGAATCCGTGGAGAGAAAAGCGCGCCGCTACGTCCGGCGGCACGAAGGCGTCTCTTATGAGGACGCTCTCGGTCTGCTTGGCCGGAGAAAAGAGACATACGATCTGCCATTCATCCAGATGAAAAGCTTATCTACTGCGCAGACCTTTTCCCTCTTCATCAAGAAGACACCCTGTCAGATAGAGCAGTCCGGAACACTGAGCACCTATGGCTTGAGCGATAGTGCATCTGTGCCGGAATTTTGACCAAAATTTTTGACCAATGCAAGAAAAGCCGATTCTATCGGCTTTTCTTGCGCCCTGTTGAAACTTTGGGTAAAATAGATGGAGATGGGTTTTCCCCCCGATGGCGCCGAAGCTCTTTCACTTTCTTCTGCAGTTGACTGCCGCATAGGCAGCTTAGAAAAAACACTAGCCGCCTCTTGCACACCACCACTAGTTGACTGCCGCATAGGCAGCTTAGAAAGTCCGTCGTCTTCCGGTTTCGTGGGACGCGCCGTTGACTGCCGCATAGGCAGCTTAGAAATGCTTTCTCATTGAAGTAGGATCAATTTATTTTGTTGACTGCCGCATAGGCAGCTTAGAAAATCTTCGTATAAATATAATTCAAGCGCGCTTGGTTGACTGCCGCATAGGCAGCTTAGAAAGGAAAGGGTGCAAAAATGAGATTATATATCAGGTTGACTGCCGCATAGGCAGCTTAGAAAAACACATGATAACGATTTAATCGACAAGCCGGGTTGACTGCCGCATAGGCAGCTTAGAAAATGAATACGCCGCATCATTGTAGTCATTAACAGTTGACTGCCGCATAGGCAGCTTAGAAAAAGAGCAAAACCTGTAGCGGCGGGTGCCCAGCGTTGACTGCCGCATAGGCAGCTTAGAAAATGTTTGTGTACGCGGGCCGGCGTCTAGAATAGTTGACTGCCGCATAGGCAGCTTAGAAATATAGCCTGTTTTCTCCCCGACCGTGAATGCTGTTGACTGCCGCATAGGCAGCTTAGAAAGTTCGCGGCATTCCCTTCCAACGTGACTGTGCGTTGACTGCCGCATAGGCAGCTTAGAAAAACAGCCGCATCGGAACGCTATTCTTTATATCGTTGACTGCCGCATAGGCAGCTTAGAAATTCCGCCACGGCGGGGGTGGCGGTGTGCTGATGTTGACTGCCGCATAGGCAGCTTAGAAAACTTTAAGCGTTTCTCCTTCCTGCCCTTACCGGTTGACTGCCGCATAGGCAGCTTAGAAATTCTTCCGCGGCGTGCTGGCGCTGGGGATGATGTTGACTGCCGCATAGGCAGCTTAGAAAATAACTATTATATTCGGCGTAAAAATGTTTTTGTTGACTGCCGCATAGGCAGCTTAGAAACCATGGGGCAGGCGAAGGGGCTTGCAGCCCCCGTTGACTGCCGCATAGGCAGCTTAGAAAAATTCCGCCCCACTGCTGTTAAAAACCCGGCGGTTGACTGCCGCATAGGCAGCTTAGAAACTAGGTTTTTCGGGACTTTTAAGAAAAAATAAGTTGACTGCCGCATAGGCAGCTTAGAAACATCTAGGCGCGCTATTTTCCGATTTTCATGATGTTGACTGCCGCATAGGCAGCTTAGAAATGTGGATCCATGCATGGGTTTCTGCACTTACGGTTGACTGCCGCATAGGCAGCTTAGAAATTTTACCTGTCCTGTTCGATTGTCCCATTCGAGTTGACTGCCGCATAGGCAGCTTAGAAAGGGGGATATGATTCATCTGAAATCATGGCTGAGTTGACTGCCGCATAGGCAGCTTAGAAACATCACGTCCGAAGCGTCCCCCGTTTTCCCACGTTGACTGCCGCATAGGCAGCTTAGAAAGATAATCCTGCCAAACAATTTCAGGTGGGAAGGTTGACTGCCGCATAGGCAGCTTAGAAATTAGAAATAGGTGTGAGCTTAACGTGCATGTAGTTGACTGCCGCATAGGCAGCTTAGAAAGCAAACGCGCGACCCAAGCGCTCTTCATAGATGTTGACTACCGCATAGGCAGCTTAGAAATGATAACTGGACGGAAGGCGGATGTGATTCTAAGTTGACTGCCGCATAGGCAGCTTAGAAATTTCGGGCGTTCTATGTGTGGGACCCCAGTCAGTTGACTGCCGCATAGGCAGCTTAGAAAATATTCCCATCAGATCTTTCCACGAACTCCTCGTTGACTGCCGCATAGGCAGCTTAGAAATTCCTAAGTTTGCGGCGCATCCGCAAAACCTCGTTGACTGCCGCATAGGCAGCTTAGAAATAAAAAGTATGTGAGACAAGCAGCGAGACCTCGTTGACTGCCGCATAGGCAGCTTAGAAATTTCAGGGCAGGCGAAGGGGCTTGCAGCCCCCGTTGACTGCCGTATAGGCAGCTTAGAAAAAGCAATTTCAGGTGGGAAGTACAGGGACGGATGTTGACTGCCGCATAGGAGGGAGGATCGGGACACCGGCTGGCATGCAGGAGGGTAAGATGAAAAAAGCCCCTTTGGCAGGGGCTTTTTTTGATGGCTTGTTTTCTCCTTTGGTGTGTTCCCTTTGGTCGGGGCTTTATGGGCGGTGAGGTTTACCGGCGGTGGGTACTCACAGGGCGAGGCGGTAGATCTCTTCGAGGTCTTTGGCGGAGAGGCTGACGAAGCCGTGGAGGAGGCCGTCTTTGGCACCCTTCCATGCGATGGTCTTTTCGGACATTTCGGCAAAGCGGGTGTCGTCGATGCCGATCTCTGTGAGGGTGGTTGGGAGGCGGAGTTGTTTTTTGAAGTATTTCCGCAGGCGTTTGATGCCTTTATCTTTTTTGATCTGCCTACGGGCACGCCCCGTGAACGGAAGGCGTATATGCAGTTTCGGAAATATCTGCTCAATGCCGGTTATGATATGCTCCAGTATTCTGTCTATGTCCGTATCGCCGGCAGTCGGGACGATGCCCAGCATATGTTGGGCATCGTGAAACGGCACCTGCCCGGCAAAGGGCAGGTGCGTGCCCTCATGGTGACGGAAAAGCAGTATGCTGCCATGCAGATCCTTCTCGGAAAGCCGACCATCGCAGAGAAAGAGATCGGCTGTCAGGAAATGCTGGCCTTATAGAGAAAAATGAAGTAGAATGAGTTTAAGGTTTTAGCTCAATGTTGGATATAGGTAAACTGATACTGTCCAAGAACTTCTCAGAAAACTTGCAGGGTTTTAGGTCAATGTTGGATATAGGTAAACTGATACGAAAATACCCTATAGGGTACTGGCTAGATTCTGGTGGCGATGCATAGAATTTGCAGTCATAAAGAACAAGGAAGAGTCCTTCTTCTGCTGGTTGGTAGTGCTTGCGCCATTGATCTGGAGAAGAAGGACTCTTTTGGTGTGGCTCACAAGAATGTAATACGGCGTGTGATACAATAAAGAAAATGAGATAAGGAGGAGATACGATGGATTTAGCTAAGGTGAAGAGGGCATTTCAGAGAAATCGCTATCAGTGCAGGGTCTTTGAGACGAAGGAAGAGGCGGCAGTGTATCTGGATCGGGAGATCGATGGGATGACCGTGGGATTCGGTGACTCGCTGACGCTTCAGACAATGGGGGTGTATGAGAAGCTGTCAACGCATAATACGGTGTGGGATGTGCATCAGATCGATCGGGAGAAGAATGGATTTGCGAAAAGCAATGCAGCTTTTTTGGATATGGCACGGAAGGCGATGACAGCGGATGTATTTCTTCTTTCTGTGAATGGTGCGACGGAGATGGGGGTCATGGTGAATCTGGATGGGACGGGCAATCGCGTCTCTGGTTCGCTCTTTGGGCATCGTAAGGTGTACTTTGTCTTCGGAGTAAATAAGATCGCACCGACGCTGGAGGAGGCGATTTCTCGGGCGCGGAATGTGGCGGCACCGAAGAATGTGGCGCGGCATCATTACCTTTGCGGCTGTAGTGCGCATGGCGGTGATCGCTGTTATGACTGCGGAGCGCCAGACCGCATCTGCAATGTGCTGGCTGTGTATTACAAGAAGATGCGAAATGTGGAGATGGAGGTCATCATCATCAATGAGAAGCTGGGGTATTGAATATCTGCCGATGCTTCAAGCCATCAAAAAAGCCCCTTTGGTAGGGGCTTTTTTGATGGCTTGTTTTCTCCTTTGATGGGATCCCTTTTGCCGGGGTTTGAGGGGCGGTGTGGTTTATCGGTGGCGGGATCTCACAGCGCGAGGCGGTAGATCTCTTCAAGGTCTTTGGCGGAGAGGTCGACGAAGCCGTGGAGGAGGTGGTCTTTTCCGCCTTTCCAGGCGATGGTTTTCTCTGCCATTTCGGCAAAGCGGGTGTCGTCGATGCCGATCTCTGTGAGGGTGGTCGGGAGGCGGAGCTGTTTCTTGAAGTATTTCCGCAGGCGTTTGATGCCTTTCTGTGCGATCTTGATGGTGTCCTTGCCTTTGGGGGAGACGCCCATGACGCCTACGGCGAAGCGGGCGATGCGGGGGGCGGTGGTTTCGTCCAGAACGTAGGTGAGGAAGGCGGGGGTGAGAATGGCGAGGCCGAGGCCGTGGGTGATGTCGTAGTGGGCGGAGAGTTCGTGCTCGATGCCGTGGCATGTCCAGGAGACGGAATGGCCGCTGTCGATGAAGTCGTTGATGGCCCAGGAGGCGGTCCAGAGGAGGTTTGCACGGGCGGCTTCATTGGCGGGGTCGGCCATGGCGATGGGGGCGTCTTTCATGACGGAGCGCATCATGGCTTCCATGTAGGCTTCGGTGGCGGGGAATGTCTCTTCTTTCTGGAAGTAGACTTCCATGATGTGGGAGAGGATGTCGGCGGAGCCGCAGGCGGTCTGATAGGCGGGGACGGTGTAGGTGTTTTCGGGGCAGAGGAAGGAGACGGAGGGGCGGAAGGCTTGGGCGGTCCAGCCGTATTTTTCTTCGGTCTCGGGGTTGGTGATGACGGCGCTGGCATTCATTTCGGAGCCGGTCGCGGCGATGGTGGGGATGGTGATGAGGGGGAGGGCGGTGTCGATGGCGGCGCGGCTTCGGATGAGGTCCCAGGGGTCGGCGTCGTAGGGGGCGCTGCCTGCGATGACTTTGGCGGTGTCGAGGACGGAGCCTCCGCCGAGGGCGAGAATGAGGTCCAGGCGTTTTTCGCGTACGAGGCGGATGCCTTCGCGGACGAGGCCGATCTCGGGATTTGGCTTGACGCCGGAGAGGCCGTAGCAGTCGACATTGGCTTTGCTGATTTCTGCGAGGACTTTGTCGAAGAGGCCGCTCTTTTTGGCGGAGCTGCCGCCGGTGATGAGGAGGACGCGGCTGCCGAGGCGGCTGATCTCTTCGGGAAGGTGGGCGAGCATGCCGTTTCCGAAGTAGACTTTGGTGGGGTTATGGTAGATGAAATCGTGGGTCATGGGGATGCCTTTCTTGTCATGTGTGACTAGGGAAATGCTGATTGAATCATTTTTCCTTAAATGGGTTTGGTGGGTTCTATGGGTTCATAGGGTTCAACGGGGTAGGTGTTCCTTTCACTTTTTCGGCAGACTTGGATTCCTTGTCTCGGCGATCCATTTTGTGAAATCTTCGGGGGAGATGCCGAGGCGTGCTTCTGCCCAGGGTTTCCATTTTTCGGATTTTTTACGCGCGGCAAGGATGTCTTCCATGGAGGTGCCGGTGTGCTGTTCTAAGAGGTAGGCGAGGCGGAGCCAGTGGTTCGGGTAGCCGTCTTGCAGCAGGGGGATGGCGCGTTCTTCGGGGATGCCGTAGAAGCGGTGAAGGCGGCGGGCGCGATGGCGCAGGAGGCGTTCTTCGTAGAGCGCAGCGGTGAGACCTAGCTTTTTCTGGATGCATCCCCATGGGTCATCTTTCCGCATGTCGAGGATGGTATCGATGGGGACTTCGGCGAGGATGGAGAGAAGGGCGGCTTTGTCGATTTCAAGGAAACGGAGGCCGCTTGAGAGAAGGGCTTCTACTTTGTCTTGGGGGATTTCGTACTTGTAGTGGATGCTTCGGATCTGGTCGTCTAATGTGGGTTCGCTGCGTTTCATAGGGGGCCTTTCGTGCAATGCATGGTTTTCTCTATTGTAACATAGATGGGAGAGGGGAGCCCATGGGTGTGCCGTCCCTTGATTGTGGATGAAAGCTTTGCTCGAATGGGGTATCGTCATTTCGAGCGAAGTCGAGAAACCCTCCTTGCAGACGGATCAACGATGTGTGGTCGAAAGCGTGGAAAGGCAGCACCAAGGCGTCGTTTCCGTAGAGGCGGATGAGTGATGCTAACCGCAGTGCGATAAAGATTTCTCGCTGGCGCTCGAAATGACGATACGGGAAAAATGTATTTTTAACATACGGGGAGCCAACCCCGTCTCGCTACGCCGGGCAGCCCCTTCCAGAGGAAGGGGCGAGAATGTGGGGGCATTTCAGTCACCAGTCACTCCTAATCCCTAATCCCTAGCCACTCATCCCTAGCTACTAATTCCCAGTCACCAGCTGCAAGCAAAAAGCGCCTCCGTGAGTCGGAGGCGCTTTTCTTAGCTGTCGCGGAGGGCGCGTTTCAGGATCTTGCCGGTGGCATTTTTCGGAAGTGCGTCCATGGGGATGAAGCGTTTCGGGATCTTGTAGCTGGCGATATTTTTCATCATGTATTTGCGGATCTTGTTTTCGTCGAAGGTGTAGCCTTCTTTCATGACGACGTAGGCCCAGACGACTTGGCCGCGGAGGGCATCGGGCTGGCCGACGACGGCGCATTCTCCGACGCCTTCGACTTCGTAGATGCAGTCTTCGACTTCGCCGGGGTAGATGTTTTCGCCGTTCACGATGATGAGGTCTTTCAGGCGGTCAACGATGTAGATGTAGCGGTCTTCGTCCATGTAGGCGAGGTCGCCGGTGTGGAGCCAGCCGTCTTCGGTGAGGACTTTCTTGGTTTCTTCCGGTTTGTTCCAGTAGCCCTTCATGACGTTGTCGCCGCGGACGAGGAGCTCGCCGACGGTGCCGGGGACGTAGGGGCCGTTCGTTTCGACGGAGATCATGGCTTCGACGCCGGGGATGGCGGGGCCGCTGGTCAGGTACTTGGGCTTCGCGGTCGGCAGGACGCAGACGACGGGGGAGGCTTCGGTGAGGCCGTAGCCTTCCTGTACGGGGTGCTTGTATCGCATGAAGAAGGCCTGCGCTACGGGCTGCGGGATGGAGGCGCCTCCGGAGATGAAGGTGTGGACGGTCTTCATGAGGGAGGGGGCGCCTTTGCGCGCGAGGAGGTTGTACATCGGGGGGACCATGATGGCGATGGTGACGTCGTATTTCACGATGGTATTGATGATCTCCGAGGGTGTGCGCGAGCGCAGGATGACGATGGTCGAGTGGGCGTAGAGGCTGCCGTGGACGATGGTGGTCATACCGTAGCAGTGGAACATCGGTAGGACGCAGAGGACTTTGTCTTCCGGCTTGAATATGATCCGCGCGGTGAATTGTTCGACGTTTCTGACGAGGTTTTTGTGTGTCAGCATGGCGCCTTTGGGGCTGCCGGTGGTGCCGGAGGTGTAGATCAGGGCGCATACGTCGTCTTCGGTGAGGGATGCCGGGAAATCAGGGGCTTCGGGGAGCGGTTCGTGTGATTTCTCATCCAGCTCTTCGATGGAAATCGAAGGAACGGAGACGTCCATGGGGGTGTCTGTGATGAGGAGGGTGCTTCCCGAGTCTTTCAGGATGTAGTCGACTTCGCGGTCTACGAGGGAGTTGTTCACGGGGACGATGATCGCGCCGAGGCTCACGACGGCCATGAAGGCGTAGACGAATTCTGCACGGTTCGCGGAGTAGAGGCTGACGCGCTCACCTTCGCGGACGCCCAGTGCGTAAATGGCATTCCGGTAGCGGTGGATGGCGTCTTCGAGTGCGCCATAGGTGACGTCGACTTCGCCTGTGAAGGCCAGATGGGATGGATCGGCGCCTTTCATGATTTCATGTAGGAACATAGGGGGGACCTTTCTGTGTGTGAAATGTGACTGGTGGCTAGTGGCTGGTGACTAGTCACGGGGAATGGTGGCTATGGTTAGCCCTTGGGCTGTGCAGCCCTTTGATGGCGAATGAAAGCTCTGCCCGAAGGAGAAATGGTGGTACGGCGCATAAATCGAGGGCGCATGCCCCATTTGTTCTGGCAAACACAGCCTGACAAGCGACGTTTTCCGTCGAGTGCAAGGCGTGATGCGCATAGGCGTTTTTCAAAACGTCAAACCGGAGGGAGCCTTCTTCGGCAACATTTTTATTATGAATTTATCTTATCTATTGTAACAGATAACGCATGATGGGTTCAAGGTGGGATGCGGCACGCCCGTGGGGCGTGCTTCTTGATGGCGGATGAAGGCTCGGCTCGAATGAGGAATTAGAAATGAGAAATGCGAAATGGTGGTGCGGCGCATAAAAATATAGAAGCGCCGCGGGGTAAAATAATGGCGATGCCCGAAGGGAAGTGGACAGCAGGTTTCCCGTTTGGAATTTCCAAACGTTGACCGCCAGAACGCGAATGACAAAGATTTCTCGCTGGCGCTCGAAATGACGATATGAGGGTCTGACGTCTGACGGCTGATGTCTCCTAATCCCTAGCCACCAGTCACCAGCCACTTCTAATTCCTCATTCCTTATTTCTTCCCCTATATGATATAATAAAAATGTAATTGTGCGAAAAAATGTAAAACGTACAGATTTTGATTTCCTCTCTCATCTGTCTGAGGAAAAAATTCCGTCACAGGAAGGAAGAATGAATCATGGCAACAGCAATGGTAATTGGTGCCCAGTGGGGCGATGAAGGTAAAGGCAAGATCGTAGACTATCTTGCGGCGAAAGCAGATGTAGTCGTCCGTTCCCAGGGCGGAAATAATGCGGGTCACACGGTCGTGACCGGGGGCAAAGCGTATCCGCTGCGTCTCATGCCGAGCGGCATCATGTATCCCGGTACCATCTGCATCGTAGGCACCGGTGTCGTCGTCGATCCGAAGAGCCTTTTGGAGGAAATGGAAAATCTGGAAAAGCAGGGGATCGATGCGAAGCACCTGCAGATCTCCACTCGTGCGCAGGTGGTCTTCCCATACCACATTCGTCTTGATGAAGCGGAGGAGTCCAGAAAAGGCAGCCGCAAGATCGGCACCACGAAGAATGGCATCGGACCGTGCTATGCCGACAAGATCAACCGCATCGGCATCCGCATTTGTGATCTGATGGATAAGGAAACGTTTGCAGAAAAGCTGAAATATAATGTCGATCAGAAGAATATGCTTCTCGAAAAGCTCTACGGCGTGGAAGGCTTCGACTATGAGCAGATGCTTGCTGACTACCTCGCCTATGCAGAAAAGCTCCGTCCTTATGTCAAGGATACGAACTACACGGTGCAGAAGCTGGTGAAGGAAGGCAAGAATGTCCTCTTCGAAGGTGCGCAGGCATCCATGCTTGACTGCGATAACGGGACTTACCCATTCGTCACCTCTTCCCACCCGACGGCAGGCGGCGCTTGCATCGGCGCGGGCATCGGACCGCACAACATGCAGAATATCTTCGGCGTCGTGAAGGCGTACAGCACCCGCGTCGGCCAGGGCCCGTTCCCGACGGAGCTGCTCGATGAGACAGGCGACTATCTCAGAAATACCGCGCATGAATTCGGCACTGTCACCGGCCGTCCGCGCCGTATCGGCTGGCTCGATACCCGCGCTGTTCGTTATGCGGCAGAGCTGAACTCTTTCGATTACCTCGCGATCACCCGTCTGGATATTCTGGATGATATGGAAGAGATCAAGGTCTGCACAGGCTACGAATATGAAGGAAAGGAAATCGAAGAATATCCGGCTGACCTGAAATTCCTTGAAAAGATCACCCCGGTCTACAAGACCTTCAAAGGCTGGAAGCAGAAGATCTCCGATATCAGAAGCTATGATGAGCTTCCGGCTCTCTGCAAGGAATACCTCGAAGGCATCTCCAAGCTCATCGGTGTACCGATCGGCATCGTATCTGTCGGCCCGAGCCGTGAGCAGACCATCGTCATCAAAGAAGTATTCTAAGGATCTGAGAATGAAATGCAAACGAGGCTGTGAAGAAATGAATCCTCATTTCTTCACAGCCCCTTTTTACTTTGCTTTCATTTGGTTCAGGGTTCAGGGT
>ERZ1031114.221-NODE-221-length-18348-cov-5.747772_pt1 | contig 18348 bp, 10 predicted proteins | sample MGYA00518740_ERZ1031114 | MGnify/ENA primary metagenome ERZ1031114 (study PRJEB33719, sample SAMN04261276) | wastewater metagenome | biome: rural village; feature: human; material: feces | host: Homo sapiens | place: El Salvador | collected 2013-01-14 ... | reverse complement strand
CTGTTCACGCTGGACGGACATCTCCTTGTTCTGCCGGTCGATCTGTTCACGCTGGGCGGACACCTCCTTGTTCTGCCGGTCGATCTGTTCACGCTGGGTGGACATCTCCTTGTTCTGCCGATCAATCTGCTCGCGCTGGGCGGACATTTCCTTGTTCTGCCGATCTACTCGCTCATGCTGGACGGAGATTTCTTTTCGTTGTCTGGCTATTTCATTCTTTTGTGCAGCTACCTCGGTGCGCATTCTTTCGTCGTTTAAGACAACTGTACCGACAAAAACAACGATTGCAATTGACGCCGCTATGATCGTCGCCTTCGCCTTGCGCGAACATAGCTTAGATGCCACCACCATCTTGAACCGAAGTGCCTTGAGATCCTTCAGGAGCGCCTTGGCGGACTGGTAGCGCCGCGACGGGACCGGATCGGTCGCCTTGTTGAGAATGCGCCACCACGCAGGGAAGAACTTTGCGCCGGTATCGGCCTCGAGCGCGGGCCCCTTGTCCAGATCCTCCAGACGTCTACCGAAGCTCGCGGCCTTGAGCGTAAGGCCGAGACTGTAAATGTCGCTTGCGGCATCCGTGAAATTCTCGGGCGGAACATATCCCGGCGTTCCGACGAGTGATGTCGCCTCGGATTCTTCGACCAGCAGTCCGGGGTCGGAAAGGACAGGGCGGCCACCGACATATATCACGTTTCCGGGTTTGATGTCGCGGTGCAGGAGGTGATGCCGCTGAAGCGTGGCGAGACCTTTGGCGAGCGCCATGCCGAGTTTCACGCATTCATCGAGCGGCAATGCCTTTTCGCCTTCGATGACGTCAGCCAGCGTCTTCGGACGATATTCGTCCAAAGCAAAATCCCTGTCGCCGAACTCGTTATCCGCAAGATCCATAACCGCATAGAAACCCCAGGATTCCTCCACGAATTCCCTCATGCGGACAAGGCCCTCCTGCGACGGGATCGTTCTGTACAGTTTCGCACCGCGCAGTTCGCGTTCGTAGCGTTCTTCTCCGATGGCATCGCGGCGGCAAACCTTCACGGCCGCTCGTTCACCATCCGGTCCCTCGGCGAGAAAAACCACACCGTACGCGCCATGCCCGATTTCCCGTTCAAGGTGCCACTGACCGCAATTTGCCATACTTTCACCTGCAACTGATTCTTGGGATAACATCATATTGCAGGCATTATACCAAAAGCGCAAAGCGGGTAAATTGCGCGTCAACTTTTTTCCATAGTGCCGATTGAAAAGGTAAACATGGGTTTTGAGAACGGCGATTCGCGTCATCCAACTGCCGAATTTAGGTTGAATTTCTTTATCTGTTGTACCAGTTCAAACTTCTTCTTCGGCTGCTTCTCCGCCCGCGCACGCTTTTCCAGCGCGGCGATCTGCTTCTCCAGCCGCGCCCGCTCGGCGTCACGGGCGATGTTCGCGGAGATCGGGAGGTCTTCGCGCCAAGCCGTCCCCGCTTCACGGACGGCGCGGAGACCGTCCCTTCCGTCTGGGGCCGATTGAGAGGCCGCATGAATATTCCGCACAAGATTCTCATAAACCTCGTCCAGCGTCAGGCCGGCAAGCGGAAAGCGCAGCGCCTCGCGCGGCATCCAGTCCGTATGGTAGTAGCGGCTGACCTTGAAGGCGTTCGCGCCCGTGGCGGACGCTTCCTTGTAGCCGATCCACGCCTGGGCGCGATTCTCGAACGTCAGGACAAAGAGGAGATGATAGGGAATCATCCGATCCATCTGCCGCAACACCTCTTCGCTCAAATGCCCGTTGGCGAGTTCGATCTCGAAGACTTCGATCTCCGTGACCGCCGCGCCTTTCGCGAGGTTCAGCGTTGTCGCCGCGAGCTTGTTGCGCCACCAGACGGCCGTGATCTCGTCCACAAACGACCGCTTCAGCGCGGCCGAAACGGCGCAGTTCTCGTAGAACTTCTGCTTCGGCACACGCCGGTTGAACGTCGTGGATTCTGGTAGGTTGAAATTCAAATTTTCAATCCCCCGTTGACGGTTTTCCCGTCTTTTACTACAATACCGGCACCATGATTTCTCAGCCAGACATTCGCGAGCGCGACAAGAACGGGCATCTCAAGGCCGGCATCCGGCTTCCGGGCTGGGATTACTGCAAGCCCTGGTTCTACATGATCACGCTCGTCGTGAAACGGCGCCGGGCGATTCTGGGCGAGATTCGAGACGGGGCCTTCGTGCCCTCTCCTCTGGGCGAAGCGGTCGCCCGCGCTTGGCAAAACCTCGGCAACGTGTTCCACGAAGTAGAACCCTGTCCATTCGCCGTCATGCCCGAGCATTTCCACGGCATCATCCGGTGCGTGAACGGCTCAATTCGCCGTTGGGTGAGGTCATCCGAAGTTTCAAGATCGCCTGCACCAAGGCCAATCTCGCCCTTGCCGCGCCTTTCGAGATCGATGGCTCGACAACCTTTTGTTTCCCGGTCTCTATGATACCATTCTCTTCCGAAAGGGCCAGCTTCGCGCCATGGTTCGCTATGTGCAACGCAATGCCGCGCGTCGCTGGGCCGTCATGCAAAACCCCAGCCTTTTCAAGGTCAGTCGCGCAATCGCCCTCTCCGAAGTCCTGCCGGGCGCAGCCCCTGCGCCAAGAGACAGCGCACGGAGTGCGCTTGGCACGACAGACAGCGCACGGCGCGCGCTTGGCACGACGATCGACGCCGTCGGCAATGCCTTTCTTCTCGAATCGCCCAACAAGATGCTCATTCAGGTCTCGCGCCGCGCCAGCCCCATCGACATTGAAAACAAAGTCAACGAGGCATTGCTCTTCGGCGCACGCGGCGGTGTCGTCGTCTCGGGCTGCATCTCGCCGGGCGAACAGGCGGTCGCCCGCGCCGTGCGCGAAGCCAACCATCCGCTCATCGTGATCGTGCCACGCGGCTTCGGCCCCTACTTCAAGCCCAGCGGCCCCTACTTTGACGCCTGTGCGGCGGGCAGGCTGCTGATGCTCTCGCCCTTCCCGCAAATCGGCAAAGGCGACCGGCTCACCCGCGAACGCTGTTTCGGCATCAATGCCGTCGCCGCCGCAATCTGCGGCGAAGCCCCCTCGACAATCCGCTATTGCGGCAGCCAACCCGATTCGGCCCTGGGGCATTAGGCGCATTGCTCGCCCCCCTCCTTCACCACCAGGAAGCAAATCAATTCGAATTTCTGTAGAAGCAAAAAATACGCTTGCGCACATTTGATGATGGCGGCAGACTTCGTGTAAGCGCGTGCCGCCGATATCAAGGATCAATGTCTACGAGTCTCCCCGCAGACGGATGTGGTAGATTATATCATAATCGGCTGCTTCCGTGCGGTGTTCAGAAGGAAGCCGCTACGGAAGCGAAAAGACATTGCGGAAGGGCCACGCTTTCGGTCGCGACAAGCGCGACCCTCCCGGCGCATCGCGCAGCGTTCGGTCGCGACAGGCGCGACCCTCCCGGCGTATCGCGCAGCGTTCGGTCGCGACAAGCGCGACCTTCCCGGCGCATCACGCAGTTTTCGGTCGCGACAAGCGCGACCCTCCCGGCGCATCGCGCAGCGTTCGGTCGCGACAAGCGCGACCCTCCCGGCGCAGCGCGCAGTTTTCGGTCGCGACAAGCGCGACCCTCCCGACGCATCGCGCAGCTTTCGGTCGCGACAAGCGCGACCCTCCCGACGCATCGCACAGCGTTCGGTCGCGACAAGCGCGACCTTCCCGGCGCATCACACAGCCCCGCGCCGGGGGCGGCGCGGGTACTTCGCGTGCCGAGCCGTACGTGGTGAGCCGGGGAACAGGCCTTGCGGGGATCAGGCCTTGGCAACCCTGATCTTCGCGGCGTGGCCGTTAAGGTCGCAAGAGGCGGCATCGGGGCATGCGGCGAACGAGAGCGCCGTCGCAAGCGTCTCGGCCTTCACGTAGTCGGCGTGCGCCGTGAGCGCGGCCCGGAGGTCGGCATCGACCTCGGCGGTGACGGCGATGCGCTGCGTGACCTCGAAGTCAGCCTCCTTGCGCATCGCCTGCACGTGGCTCACGAACTCGCGCACCAGGCCCTCGGCGACGAGCGCGGGGGTGAGCGCCGTTTCGAGCCCCACCACGACGGCGCCTTCGGAGGCGACGACCATGCCGGCCTTCGGCCTGCGCGTGACAAGCACGTCCTCGTCCGTCAGCGCGAAGCCCTCCACGGTCGCGGAGCCGTTGAACGCCTTCAGCGCGGCGATGCCGGCGGCGACGGCCTTCATCTTCGGTCCGCACTTCCTGCCGAGCGTCTTGAAGTTCGCCTTGTAGCTCACGTCGCAAAGCGCGGTTTCGTCGGCGATGTAGGCGATCTCCTTGATGTTGAGCTCGTCGAGGATGAGGTCGTCGAGGTGCGTGCCGGCGCCGGCGACGAGAATCTTCGCGAGCGGCTGGCGCACCTTGAGGTCGTTGTCCACGCGCAGCTGGCGGCCGAGCTTGACGATGGTCTGCACGGCGGCCATCTCGCGTTCGAGGGCGAGGTCGCGCGCGCCGGCGCGAGCCGTCGGGAAGTCGCAGAGGTGGACGCTCTCGGGATCGTCCTTGCCCTTCAGGTTGCGGTAGATCGTCTCGGAGATGAACGGCGTGAACGGCGCCGCGACCTTCGAGAGCTGCACGAGCACATAGCGGAGCGTGCGGTAGGCGTGGAGCTTGTCCCCGTCGTTCTGGCTCTTCCAGAAGCGGCGGCGGCTGCGGCGGATGTACCAGTTCGTCAGGTCCTCGATGAACGCGACGAACGGGCGCACCGCGCGCTGGAGGTCATATTCATCCATCGCGGCCGTGACGTCGGCGATCAGCGTCTCCATCGAGCTGCAGATCCAGCGGTCGAGGACGTTCGGCGAATCGGGCACCACGACCGCCTCGTCGTGGAAGCCGTCCACGTTCGCGTAGGTGACGAAGAAGGAGTAGGCGTTCCACCACGGGATGAGCAGGTCGCGGAGGATCTGCTTGACGCCGTTCTCGGAGAACTTCAGGTTCTCGGCGCGCACGACGGGCGAGTAGATCATGTAGAGGCGGATCGCGTCCGCGCCGTACGTGTCGAGCATGAGCGTCGGGTCGGGGTAGTTCTTCAGGCGCTTCGACATCTTCTTGCCGTCCTCGGCGAGGACGAGGCCGTTGACGACGACGTTCCGGTACGGGCTCTTCCCGAAGAGCATCGTGCCGAGGAGCATGAGCGTGTAGAACCAGCCGCGCGTCTGGTCAAGGCCCTCGGCGATGAAGTCGGCGGGGAAGAAGGATGCGACGGACGGGGAGAGACCTTCCCGCTCCCCTCCAGCGGAAGAATTTTCCCCCATGTAGTGCTGCTGCGCATAGGGCATGGACCCGCTTTCAAACCAGCAGTCGAGCACTTCGGGCGTGCGGTGGTAGGTCTTGCCGTCCTTCCTGATGACGACCTTGTCGACGAAGTGCTTGTGGAGGTCGGTGACGCGCACGCCGCTCAGGTCTTCGAGTTCCTGGATGGACCCGATGCAGATCATGTCGTTCGGATCGTCGTCGTTGATCCACACGGGGATGCAGCTTCCCCAGAAGCGGTTGCGGGAAATGTTCCAGTCGCGCGCGTCCTTGAGCCAGTTGCCGAAGCGCTTGTCGCCCACGTAGGCGGGCGTCCAGTGGACGCCGTTGTTGTTCGCGACGAGCTGGTCGTGCAGGTCCTCCACCTTCACGTACCAGGCGTCGATCGCGCGGTAGATGAGCGGTGTGTCGGTACGGTCGCAGAACGGGTAGGAGTGGGTGATCGTCGCCTGGTGGACGAGCAGGCCCTCGGCCTTCAGGCGCTTGATGATGTCCTTGTCGCAGTCCTTGCAGAAGCGGCCCGCGTACTCGGGCACCTGGTCGGTGAAGTTACAGCTCGTGTCAAGGGGGTCGACGAGCGCGTGCATCCCCGCCTCCTGGCAGACGCGGAAGTCGTCCTCGCCGTAGGCGGGGGCGATGTGGACGAGGCCCGTGCCGTCGTCGGTCGTGACGTAGCCGTCGTTCAGGACGCGGAACGCACCCTCGGCCTTTCTGTCCGCAAAATACGGGAAAATCGGCTCGTAGGAAGTCCCCTTCAGCGCGGAGCCCTTGAAGGCGGCGACGCGCTCGTACTGCTCGGCCTTCCTGAAGATGTGCGGCAGGCGGGCCTCCGCCATCACGTAGACGGGGCGCACGTCGTCCGTGAGGTCGCGCACCGCCACGTAGTCGATGTCCGCGCCCGCGCAGATCATCAGGTTCTCGGGGAGCGTCCAGGGCGTCGTCGTCCAGATGAGGAGGTAGACCGTCGGCTCCTGCGCGAGCAGGTCCTTGAGCGCATCGCTCGGGCACTCGACCTTCACGCGCACGGTGACGGTCGGATCCTGCACGTCCTTGTAGTTCGAACCTGCCTCGAAGTTCGAGAGCGGCGTCGAAAGCTTCCAGGAATACGGCATGATGCGGTGCGAGCGGTAGACGCGGCCCTGGTTCCAAAGCTGCTTGAAGACCCACCAGATCGTCTCCATGAAGTCGGGGTTCATGGTCTTGTAGTCGTGGTCGAAGTCGACCCAGCGGCCCATGCGCGTGACGGTCTTGCGCCACTCCGAGACGTACTTCAGCACCATCGAACGGCACTGCTCGTTGAACTTGTCCACGCCGAGGGCCTTGATCTCGGGCGTCCCCGAGACGCCGAGCGCGTCCTGCGCGAGCGCCTCGATGGGGAGGCCGTGCGTGTCCCAGCCGAAGCGGCGCTCCACGTACTTGCCGCGCATGGTCTGGTAGCGCGGCACGATGTCCTTGATGGTGCCGGCGAGAAGGTGGCCGTAGTGCGGCAGCCCCGTCGCGAACGGAGGCCCGTCGTAGAACGTATAGCGGTCCTTGCCCCGATTACGGTCGAGGGACTTCCTGAACACATCGGCCTCGGCCCAATACTTGAGCACGTCCTCCTCCATCCGAGGGAACTGGACCTTGTTCGATACCGGCTTGAACATCTCGCTCTGCTCCAATCAATTTACAAAAAACGGCGGGTAGTATAGCATAAGAAAGGCGGCCCGCCAATTGCATTGAGCGGACCGCCCGTCGTGTATCCCGCACGGCGCCTAGCGGAATTCAACCTCCGCGGGCTTCAGGCCCTTGACGGCGGCCTTCAGCACGATGGGGCCGGATGCGCCCTTGTCGCGCCGCACCACGGCGACGGCCTTCCCGAAGTAGAGCGGATGCGAATCGACCTTCGTGAACGGCTCGTGGGCACGCGGATCGGCGTTGCCGACGGCGAGGATCTTCCCCGGGCCGGTCAGCTCGAACGACACGCGGTCCTTCGCCCACGGGTCGCGCGTCCCCTTCGCGTCCACCACGTCGACCTGCACGAAGACGCACGTCTCGCCGTCGTCCGGCAGCGCCGGGGCCTCGGCGGTGAGCTTCACCGCGACGGGCTTTCCGGCCGTGCGCATCACGGCCTCGCCGATCGCCTTCCCCTCCTTGTAGGCGACGGCCTTCAGTTCGCCCGGACGGTAGGGCACGTCGAACCAGCGCAGACGGTAGCGGTCGCACACGTCGTAGTAGGGGTTGAGCCGGAACGCCTCCGCGCAGTCGCTCACGACGACCTCGCGGATGGACGGCCAGGTCCCCTCCCGGAGGTCGTCGAAGACGACGCGCACGAACCGGGCGCGCACCGCCACGCCGGCGACGGGCTTCTGCTCCGCGCCGAGCGCCTTCTTCGCGAAGTCGCGCCACGCCTTGCCGTCGTCGGAGACGCGGACCGTCCAGGCGTAGCTGCCGTCCGCCTGCTCGCCCGAGACGAGGACGGTGCGGAACGCGCGCACGTCGCCGAGGTCGACCTGCCACCAGGCGCCCTTCTGGGGCCCGCTCGCGCACCAGCGCGTGCCGTTTTCGCCATCGACCGCGTGGGACGGGGCGTTGACCCGCTCGCCGCGCCGCTCGACGCTGCTCGCGTTCACGGGCTTGCCCGCCGCGAGGTTCACGGGGCGCTGCACCACGCCCTTCCGCCGACGGCCGAGCGAGGTTCCGTTCAGGAACAGCTCGGCCTCGTCGCCGTCCGTATAGACGTAGACGGGGACGGTGGCGGGCGCGCCGGTCTTGGACGCGGGATCGGGCCAGTTCCAGTGCGGGGTGATCTGGACCGTGTGGTCCTTTTTGTTCCAGTGCGAACGGTAGATCCAGTAGCGTGCCTTCGGAAGGCCCATCAGGTCCGCAATGCCGAAGTAGGAACTGCGCGCGAGTTCGCCCTTCTTGAGGTCCTTCATCATCGGGAACGTCTTGTCCTGCACGTAGGGCGTCGGCTCGCCGAGGTAGTCGATGCCCGTCCAGACGAACTCGCCCGCGCAGTAGCGGTCCTCCTCCATGCGCGCGAACTCGACGTCCGGGATGTCGCTCCACGGCGCGGCGTTGTGCTCGTAGGAGCCCACCTCGCGCCGCGCGACGGCGTAGTCCGTCTTCGACGAAGCCGGCGGCTGCTCGAAGAAGCCGCTGCTGCTGAGCGCGCTCGCGCTCTCGGAGTAGACGACGGGCTTGTCGGGATGGTGTGCCTTGACCTTGCGGTACTGCGCGCCGTAGTTCCAGCCCGTCAGGTCCAGCTCCGCGAACATGCCCGTGTCGACGGCCACGCCGTGGCAGCAGCCGATGCCGACGGGGCGCGTCGGGTCAATCTCGCGGATCGCGGTGCGGAAGAGGCGGAAGCGTTCGGCGCTCATTCCGTTCTGGACCTTCGGGTCCTTTCCGTGCCACCCCCAGCCGTTCGGCGTGATCTCGTTGCCGATCGACCACACGACGACGCTCGGGTGGTTGCGGTCGCGGCGCGCGAACGCGCGCAGGTTCTCCGCCACGTAGTCCTCCAGGTTCTCGTCCTTCCGACGGCCGCTCGTGCCGTCCCACTTGTCGAAGCATTCGTTCCAGACGACAATGCCAAGCTCGTCGCAGAGGTCCAGCACCTGCGGGTCGCAGGCGTTGTGGCTCGTGCGGAGGGCGTTCGCGCCCATGTCCTTCATGACCATCAGCTGGCGGCGCATGACGCTGCGGTTGAAGGCCATGCCAAGGGGGCCCATGTCCGAATGGAGGTCGACGCCGTTGAGCTGCACGCGCCGTCCGTTCAGGTGGAAGCCGTCGTCCGCCGTGAACTCCGCCGTGCGGATGCCGAAGCGCACCGTCTCGGCGTCCAGCGTCCCCTTCGCCCGCACGCCGATCTTCGCCGTGTAGAGCGCGGGGTTCTCGACGTCCCAGAGGTGCGGGTTCGCCACCTCCAGGTCGAAGACGAACGCGGCCCGGCCCTTCGCCTCGATCCGCTTCGCTCCGCCCGCCTTCGCGTCCGCGCCTTCGAGGCACACGCCCGCATCCACCGAAACGGCCCTGTCGAGGCGGTTCGTGACCTCAAACGCCACGCGCACGCTCGCGCTTTCCCGCGCGACGCCCGGCGTCGTCACGAACGCCGTTCCCGGGGCGACGTGGACCGCCGGCGCCGCGACGAGCCGCACGGCCCGGTAGATGCCCGCGCCCGGATACCAGCGCGAATGGTGGTCGCGCGTGTCGGCGCGCACGGCGAGGACGTTCTCCCCTTCCCGCACGAACGGCGCCACGTCCACGCGGAAGCCCATGTAGCCGTAGTTCCACCCACCCGCGTAGGAGCCGTTCACGTAGACCTCCGGACGCGCCATCACGCCGTCGAACTCCAGCCAGAGCGCGCCGCCCGCCTGCACGTCGCGGGCCGTCTCCGCCGCGACCGCGAACGTGCGGCGGTACCAGCCCACACCGCGCCAGGGCAGCTTGCCCGAACCGCCGTAGGTCTCCGGGTCGAACGGACCCGAGATCGCCCAGTCGTGCGGCACCTCGACCGTCTGCCACGCTGCGTCGTCGAAGTCCGCCGCAGCCGCCTTGAGCGTGCCGCCTGCATCCTTCGTGAACCGCCAGCCGTCGCCGCAGAGAGACGTCGTCCGCCGTGCGTTCTCCGTCTCGTTGCATCCCGTCAGCGCCGCAGCCGCCACCAGGCCGACCGCCGCGCAGAATGATCTCATCCGCATACGTTTCTCACCTTTCCGTTTTTTCAAAAGACTCAACCGCGCCAGGGCCAATGGCCCGTCTCCTGTAGGATCATGACAACCAGATAGCCGATGAAGAGCCCCCCCCAGAGGACGCCCTCCCAGCGGACGATCCGGCCGGGTTCGGCCGGTCGACGCCAGTTGAAGCCGAAGACGAAGAGCAGCGCCGACGCGACGAACATCGCCGGCAGGTCCCGCGACACGATGTAGTGGCTGTAGCCGCCGAACGGCGAGACCGTCCCCGCCACCCCCACCACGGCGAGGGTGTTGAAGAGGTTCGACCCCACGATGTTGCCGATGACGAACTCATGCTCGCCGCGCCGCGCGGAGGCGAGCGCGCTCGCAAGTTCCGGCAGCGACGTGCCCGCCGCGACGATGGTGAGCCCGATCAGGAGCGGCGAGACGCCCAGCACGTCGCGCGCGAAGTCCACGCATCCCCACACGAGGACGTGCGACGAGGCAACGAGCAGCCCCAACCCGGCGACGAGCAGCGCGAAGTCGCCCCACCGCACGCGCGGACGCGCCACGGGCGCCTCCGTCCCGGCGGCGTCCGCAGGCTTCTGCCCCTTCACCTGGTCGAACCAGCAGTAGAGCGGCATGATCAGGAGAAAGGCGACCAGCAGCATGACGCCGTTCACGCGCTCGAAGGCCATGTCCCGCACGAGGAAATAGGAAAGCGCCGTCACGCCCAGCAGAAGCGGCACGCCGCAGAACGAGACGGACGGCTTCACGACGATGGGCGAGATGAACGCCGTCACGCCCAGGATGATCCCCAGGTTGAACGTACACGACCCATAGGCGTTGCCGAGGGAGAGGTTGGACTGGTCGGAGAGGGCCGACAGCACCGAGACCGCCAGCTCCGGCGCGCTCGTTCCGAACCCGATGATGACCATGCCCACGATGAGCGGCGAGACGCCGAACGCCCGCGCGAGGCGCGCCGCCGCCTCGACGAACCGGTCCGCGCTCCAGGAGAGCGCGACGAGCCCGCCCACGATGAACGCGAGCGACAGCCAAACAGAAATGTCACGGTTGATGCTGAGGTCGAACATGTCAGACCTTCTTTGTCTGGATGGAATGCGTGAGGGCCGCGTCGAGGGCCGGGAGTTTGGCGTGCTGGACGAGCTTGAACGGCAGCTGCAGCCCGAGCGGCCGCAGGAAGCGCATCATGCGGCCCGACCGCACGTGGACCTCGCCCGGCACGCGCCCCCAGGCGACCACCGCGTCCAGCAGCCGCTGCGCGTGCCCCTCCCACAGGCGCTTCAATCCATTCTCCTTGCCGTCCACCGACAGTTTCTCCCAGACCATCCGCTCGCCCGTCGCCGCGTTCACCGCCGCGAGCAGGTAGAGGAAGCGCGGACGCGGCTCCTGCGTATGGTAGGCGGGCACCAGCACGAAATCAATTTCCCACACCTCCTTCGGGAAGACGGGCAGCTCCTTCGCCTTCGTACACGCGCGCCGCGACAGCACGACCTGTTCGGTCTGCTGGACGGCCTCCCCCGGCAGCAGGAACGGCCCGTCCACCCACACGCCGTCCACCACCTCCTTGCGCGCGAACATCGCCTTCTTGTCCATGTACGCGAGCGGAAGGTCCGGATTCTCCTCCATCCGCAGCAGCAGGCCATAGCACTCCAACAGGAGCGGTGCCAGCACCTTCCGCTCGTCCGGGGAGGGCGGCAACGGCACGTATCCGGGTTCGTAGGAGAAGAGCTCCACGTCGCCGTTCTTCAGCCCCACCGCTTCGTAGTGGCGGAAGTCGACCGGGCCCGTCTCCACGCCGAAGTCGCGCACCTGCCGCGTGATCATGAAGTCCCGGAACGTCGCGAAACCGGGGAAAAGCAGCAGACGCCCGGCCACGGGCCCCGCGTTCTTCCGCTCGTCCACCGCCGTCACCACGAACGGCTCCGCGCTTGTCTGCGGCACAAGCGCCCAGTTGTGCTTCGCGGCCCGCCCCCAGGGGTTCAGCGCCGCAAGGGCGCGCGTTATCTCGTATGGATCCGTCTTGTCCATCTGTGTTGCCTGCTTCACTTGACCGAAAGCCCCTCCAGCGGACCAAGCGCCGCCGCACGGGCGATCTCCGCGCCGTCCACCCATACCGAAAGTCCCCGGCCCCTGCCGAACTTCGCGCCCGTGCGGTCCCAGACCACGTCGAGATCGTGCCCGTGGTACCGCACGCCCGCGAGGCGGAACCAGTCCCAGTCCGCCGGGGCGAGCGGACGCACCGCGACCGTGTCCCCCTTCTGCGGCACGATGCCGCAAAGCCCCGCGATCACGAGGTCGCAGAACGTCGAATGGTTGTAGTCCTTGCCGCGTTCACGGTGCTGGACGGGCCTTCCGCGTCGGCGCGCCTTCTCGATGAGGATCTTCCGGGCAATCCATTCGCCCGTGAACGCATCGCAGTCCTCGTCGATCCACGCGACCGTCCGCCCGTCTTCGCGGAGGCGGCGGTGCTGCGCCGCGTACAGGTGGAGAAGCCGCACGAAGTCATCCGACGACGCACCCTCGGGGCGCACGCCGTCCACCCGCTGCAGCTGGCCGTAGAGCGCCGTCAGCGCCACCGAGGTCGCATACGGCCAGCTCGGGCCGTTCCACAGGCACTCGTGCGCCTCGGGATCGGGCGTCCGCGCAAACCCCGGCGCGTCCTGCGCGGGGAACGTCAGCCCCCGGGGCGCAAGGAAGCCCAGCGGATCGACGAGCGGCTTCCACGCGACGGCGTAGGCGGCGCCGAGCGGCAACCCGTAGTAGAACGGCGCATAGCCGTGCAGTTCCTTCACGGTGTCGCGCGTACCGTCGACACCCAGCGAAACGAAGAACCCCACGTCGGGATTCCAGAGGCGCGCGCGGATGTTCCGCTCCAGGCCGTCGGCCTTCCGCGCGAAGCGCGTCCGCAGCGCCGTGTCGCCCACGCGCCCCGCGAGTTCGGCGATGGAGACGGCCTCCGCCCACAGGACGGCGTTGACCATCGGGCGCGCGCCGTCGAGCGAGAGGGCGAACTCGCTGCCCTCGCGGTCGCCGGCGCAGTCGAAGAGCCCCCGTTCGGCGCGGAAGCCCACGCGCACCTGGGGCCCCGCGTAGGACCGCGCCGATTTCGTGTCCCGCAGACTGAGGCCCCGGACCGGCCAACCCTTCTCCCACGCCTCGTAATTGCGCACAAATTCCTTCAGGCACCGCTCGGCAAAGGCGAAGTCGCCCGTCACCTTGGCGCGCTCCAGCGTCGCCCAGGCCGGACCGTTCACGTAGGCGCGCGGACCGTTGATGTTCCCCTCCGCCAGCATGATGCGCGTGTAGTCGTCCAGGCAGGACGACGCCTCCCGCAGCCAGCGGCCCTCGCGCAGGTGGTGCCCGAACGGGCAGACGATCGTGTTGTACTTCCCCGCCCAGCCCACGTCCGGCAGGAACTCCGTCACCACCCAGCCCCTCTCCGTCTTCCGCAGGTGCTTGCGGTAGGTCCACCAGCGGAAGTAGTACGTCCGCTCGATGTCGGCATCCGGGCAGACGAAGACGGGCACGTTCCGCTCCAGGAAGTCCGCCGCCGCCGCGTTCGGGACGGCGTTGGCGTACAGTTCCTCGTCGTCGGCGTTGAACGCCGCCACGTAGCCGCGCAGGGTGCCCGCCGCGAGCGTGCCCGCAAGGCTCGTCGCCAGGCCAAGCGCCAGCGCGATGGCCCTAGATGCCAAGGTCTTTTTCATCGCCCGCCATTATACCATAGATTCGTGGGGGATGAGAGACAACGCCCCAGACTCAAAAGGAGCCCAGGGCGATGTCCTGACCACGGTCAGCGTATTGGACCTGGATTACGCGCGCGGATTGTTGTGGTAGACCGTGTGGAGCAGGTGGTGCGCCTTCTCCGAGCCGGGCTCGCCAAGGAACTCCTCGTAGAGCTTCTTGATGTCGGGGTTCTCGTGCGAGAGGCGGCAGGGCTTGCCGGCGTCCTCCGCGTAGAGGCCATCCATGCGGCGCTCCAGCGTGCCCTTGCGGTCCTCGCGGATGTAGGGCTGGCCGCCGCCATTGATGCAGCCGCCGGGGCAGGCCATGATCTCGATGGCCTGGAAGCGGTTGCGGTCGGCGCGCACCATGTCGAGCACCTTGCGGGCGTTGCCGAGGCCGGAGGCGATGGCGACGTTCACCGTCATGCCGGGGGCGACCTCCACCTTCGCCTCCTTCACGCCGTCAAGACCGCGCACCGCGCGGAAGTTGATCGCGTCGCCGGCGAGGTTCTCGCCCGTGAGCATCGTGTGGACGCTGCGGAGGGCCGCCTCCAACACGCCGCCCGTCACGCCGAAGATGACGCCGGCGCCGGTGGACTCGCCGAGCGGGCTGTCGTACGCCTCGTCTTCGAGGTTCGCGAGGTTGACGCCGGCCTCGTGGAGCATCGCGCCGAGCTCGCGCGTCGTGACGACGTAGTCGACGTCCCACACGCCGTTGGGGGCGAACTCGGGGCGCGCGGCCTCGTACTTCTTCGCCTGGCACGGCATGATGGAGACGACCACGAGGTCTTCGGGCTTCACGCCGATCTTCTCGGCGTAATAGGTCTTCGCGATCGCGCCGAACATCTGCTGCGGGCTCTTGCAGCTCGACGGGATGTCCAGCAAATCGGGGTAGTGGTGCTCGAGGAAGTTGATCCAGCCGGGACAGCAGGAGGTGAGGATCGGCAGGTTCTTCCCGGCCTTTACGCGCTCGACGAGCTCGTGGCCCTCCTCCATGATGGTGAGGTCGGCGGAGAAGTCCGTGTCGAACACCTTGTCGAAGCCGAGGCGGCGGAGGCCTGCGACGAGCTTGCCCGTGACGGGCTCACCCGGCTTGAAGCCGTATTCCTGGCCGATGGCGACGCGCACGGCGGGGGCGGTCTGCACGATCACGGTCTTCGTGGGGTCGTTGATCGCCTTCCAGACGTCCTTCACGTAGCTCACGCCGACGATCGCGCCGACGGGGCAGACGTTGACGCACTGGCCGCAGAACGTGCAGCTCGAGTCCGCGAGCGGAATCATCGAGGCCGTGCCGACCTTGGCGCCGAAGCCACGGCCGTTGCCCGTGAGGGCGCCGACGGTCTGCACCTTGTTGCACACCGTCTCGCAGCGGCGGCACATCACGCACTTCGAGAGGTCGCGCATGATGGCGGCGGACTTGTCGACGGGGAACGTGTTCATCTCGCCCCGGAACGGGATCTCGCGCACGCCGAACTCGGCGGCGAGCTTCTGCAGCTCGCACTCCTGGTTCTTCGCGCAGGTGAGGCACGTCTGCGGATGGTCGGAGAGGAGCAGTTCGAGAACGGTGCGGCGCGCCTTGAGGGCGCGGTTCGAGTTCGTCCACACCTCCACGCCGTCGCGGGCGAGCGGGGTCGCGCAGGCCGGCACGAGGATCTTGCGCGGGCCGCGGATGCCGGTCGCCTCCACGAGGCAGAGGCGGCAGGAGGCGGGCTTGTTCGCCGTGCCGCACCCGACGTCGGGGCAGTAGCACAGCGTCGGGATATGGACGTTGATCTTGTTCGCCGCGTCGAGAATCGTCGAGCCGGCGGGCACTTCGACCTTGGTGCCGTTGATGATGACGGTTACATTAGCCATAATAAATCCTTTCGAGGGGGGTTCGGGGGAACCGGGGTTCCCCCGTCCTTTGCGGTTTCTTCCCCCGTCCCTTGCGGTCTCACTCCTTGACGATGGCCTTGAACGGACAGGCGGTGATGCACGCGCCGCACTTGATGCACTTCTTCACGTCGATGACGTGCAGCTGCTTGACGGTGCCCGCGATCGCGTTGACCGGGCAGTTGCGGGCACACTTCGTGCAGCCCTTGCACTTGTCCGTGATCTTGAGCGTGTAGAGCTTCGTGCAGGTGCCGGCGGGGCACTTCTTGTCGCGCACGTGGGCGATGTACTCGTCCCGGAAGTAGCGCAGCGTGGAGAGGATCGGGTTCGGCGCCGTCTGGCCGAGGCCGCAGAGCGCGGTGTCCTTGATCGTGTTGGCGAGGTCCTCGAGCTCCTCCAGCATCTCCTCGGTGCCGTTGCCGTCGCAGATCTTCTCCAGCATCTCCAGCATGCGGCGCGTGCCGATGCGGCAGGGCGTACACTTGCCGCAGCTCTCGTCCTTCGTGAAGCCGAGGTAGAACTTCGCCATCGCGGGCATGCAGTCCTTGTCGGAGAGGACGATCATGCCGCCGGAGCCCATCATCGAGCCGATCTTGCCGAGGTTCATGTAGTCGATCGGCGTGTCGAGGTTCTCGGCCGTGATGCAGCCGCCGGACGGACCGCCCGTCTGCACCGCCTTGAACGCATGGCCGCCGGAGATGCCGCCGCCGATGTCGTAGATGATCTCGCGCAGGGTCGTGCCCATCGGCACCTCGACGAGGCCGACGTTGTTGACCTGGCCGGCGAGCGCGAACACCTTCGTACCCGCGTTGCCGCTCACGGTCTTCGTCCAGTTGCCCTTCTCGTCCGTCTCGGTCTTCCAGTTGCCGATCTGGGCGTACCACTTGGCGCCCTTCACGAGGATCACGGGGATCGACGCATACGTCTCCACGTTGTTCACGTTCGTGGAGCAGCCCCAGTAGCCGCCGCCGATGTTGGCGGGGAACGGCGGCTTCGTCGTCGGCTCGCCGCGCTGGCCTTCCATCGAGTGGATGAGGGCCGTCTCCTCGCCGCAGACGAACGCGCCGGCGCCGAGCTTGATCTCGATGTCGAAGCAGAAGTCCGTGCCGAGGATGTTCTTTCCGAGCAGACCGACTTCGCGCGCCTGGTCGATCGCCATCTGCAGGCGGCTCACCGCGAGCGGGTACTCCGCGCGGATGTAGACGAGGCCGTGCTGGGCGCCGATCGCGTACGCGCCGATCGCCATCGCCTCGATGACGCTGCTCGGGTCGCCCTCCATGATCGAGCGGTCCATGAACGCGCCGGGGTCGCCCTCGTCGGCGTTGCAGACGATGTACTTCTCGTCGGCCTTCACGCCGGCGGCGATCTTCCACTTGAGGCCGGTGGGGAAGCCCGCGCCGCCGCGCCCGCAGATGCCCGAGTTGAGCACTTCCTGCACGACCTCCTCGGGCGTCATCGAGGTGAGCGCCTTCGCGAGGCCCTGGTAGCCTTCGTTCGCGATGTAGTCTTCCAGCGACTCGGCGTCGATGAGGCCGCAGTTGCGGAGCGCGATGCGGTGCTGCTTCGCGTAGAACGGCATCTTCTCGTAGTCGTGGATCTTCGCCTTGAGCGTGGGCTCCACGTAGAGGAGGCGCTCGACGACCTCGTGGCCGACGATGTGCTTCTGCACGATCTCCTTCGCGTCGTCCGGCGTGACCTGCACGTAGAAGACGTTGTCCGGCATGACCTTGACGATCGGGCCCTGGGCGCAGAAGCCGAAGCAGCCCGTCTGGACGACCTTGACGTCCGCCTCAAGGCCGGCCGCGCGGATCTCGTCGCGCAGGTTCGCCATCAGCGTCTGGGAGGCCGAGGCGTGGCAGCCCGTGCCGCCGCAGCAGAGAATGTCCTTCTTCTTCGAGTCGATTTCGCCGTGTGCGACGAGGCGGAGGGCCAGCTTGCCCTTCGCGGCCTCGAATGCGGCGTCGAGATCGGCCTTGCTCGTGATCTTGTTCATGGAAGCGCTCAGCCTTTCGCCTTGTATTCGTTGATGATTTCGACGGCCTTTGCGGGCGTCACCTTGCCGTACACCTGGTCGTTGACCATCATGACGGGCGCGAGTCCGCAGGCGCCGACGCAGCGGAGGGCGCTCACGGAGAACAGGCCGTCCGCCGTCGGATGCGTGTCGGCCTCAATGCCCAGCACGCGCTCGATCTCGCGCAGCACGCCCTCGGACCCCTTCACGTAGCACGCCGTGCCGAGGCAGACGTTGATCACGTACTTGCCCTTCGGCTTCGTGGTGAAGTAGTTGTAGAAGGAGACGACGCCCGACACCGCGCTCTCGGGGATCGCCATCCTCGCGGCCACATGCTGCTGCACCTCGCGCGGCAGATAGCCGAAGATGTGCTGCGCACGATGAAGGATCTGGATAAGGCGCCCGCGCCGCCGTTCATCGGTCAGGTCCAGTTCAAGACCATCGATGAATGCGTCGAGCTCGGCATACTTCCCGGCTACGGCCGGCGAGCAGTTTTCGCACATGTGACGTGTTCCTTTGATTGGTTGGAAATTTGAAGGATGATTATCGCACAAGGCCCGCTTGTTAGGCAACACTAATTTGAACACGAAGAACACCCGAACGCCCGAACGCCCGGCGCGGCAGTTCGCGCAGCGCGGTCGGCGCGGGGGCCCGTGCGGTTCCGTCCGCCCGTCACGCGGTAAGTACGCGGGCCGCAGAGGACGTCGGCCCCTACCATGCCCCACCACCGCGTCGCCTGGTCGGGCGCGACGACCCCGGCGCGCCGCGCC
>ERZ1031114.216-NODE-216-length-18537-cov-5.264852_pt1 | contig 18537 bp, 16 predicted proteins | sample MGYA00518740_ERZ1031114 | MGnify/ENA primary metagenome ERZ1031114 (study PRJEB33719, sample SAMN04261276) | wastewater metagenome | biome: rural village; feature: human; material: feces | host: Homo sapiens | place: El Salvador | collected 2013-01-14 ... | reverse complement strand
GACATATTGCCTGTACGGGAGCAAGATGCATATGATGACAACGATTTTCAACAACACCCAAAGTCCTTTCTACAAGTTCGGGCAACTTATAAACCTCAAATGCATAAGCAAAGACTACTGGATTCCCTACATTGTTGACAATTTCAAAAAAACGGGGAAAGAAATATCCGCGGAACTGGCGGAAAAGATCTGCGAGACAGTCCAATACAATTCCTGGTACATTCAGCAATACTGCCTGTTTGTGTGGATGCATACAGACGGAATCGTCACCAAGGAAGATCTCGATAAGGAACTGCAATTGGTGCTGGACACAAATGAAGAATCATTCCTTCGTGAAATTGACGAATTGCCGGTATCGCAAATAGCTATGCTTAAAGCCATAGCCGCAGGTGAGCAACATCTGAACGCCAAAGAGACAGTGGTGCGCTACAGACTTGGGCAACCAAGGACAATCACATTGAATAAGAAGAAGCTGATCGAAAAAGACATCATTGAGAAAAACAGAGGAAAGCTCTATATTCTCGACCCGATGTTCGATCTATGGCTGAAACGAGAATATGGATTATGATCGAATTTATTTAATGTACGATGAGTTTGGCACGGAAATGGCATAATCCCCAATCGACATAAATATTTTTACTCATAAACCAAAAACTGACTCAATAGTTATTTCATAAGTATTGAATAAGATTAGCCGAAGCCGGGTGAGAACCTCGCTTCGGTTTTTGCTTTATATCTCGGGATAAAGGAGGTAAGGCGCGCGGCGAGACTTGAAGTTTTCGACATCGGAGGCCCAACGGGCGGAGATCCCGGCGGCGGAGGAGCCGTTCTCTATCATCGAGCGGAACCAGTCCACACCGGCGAGAAGTTCAAAGAAGTTGTTCTTACCGAAGAACTTATCGCCCATATTCAGATTGCGGTAGGCATCGGTGACATATTCAAGACTGATCTTTTCCGCCCAGATGTCGCGGAGCGGCTTGTGGCGAAGGTCAACGCCGTGGCACTCCTCATTCAGGAACTGCGGGCTTTTCTCGCCGGGTATGCTTCGGGGCACAAAGGAGAAGGAATATCCCGTCATCGCCGGATGCCCGTAGGTCTCGAACGGGAACTGCGTGCCACGGCCGAGGCTGACCACCGTGCCCTCGAAGTAACAGGTTGATGAATATAGGTACACCGCCCTCATATCCTTGATGTTCGGGGAAGGCGGCAGGATAAGGCTGTAGCGGGTGCTGTGGGTATAGTTCAGGCACGGGATCACGGTCAGGTCACAAGTGCCGTTCTCCAGCCACTTCTCGCCGTTGATCATCAGCGCCAGCTCTCCGAGCGTCATTCCGTGAACAGTCGTGATCGGCAGCCAACCGACACCGGACTTGAATTTCATATCCAGAACAGGACCGTCAACATAGAAGCCGTTCGGGTTCGGGCGGTCAAGAATGACGACCTGTTTCCCGTCTCTGGCGCAGGCCTCCATCAGATGATGCATTGTGATATAATAGGTATAGTACCTAAGGCCTACATCCTGAATATCAATCACAAGGACATCAAACTTATCGGTTTTCTCCTTGCTCGGAATCCGTGAGCCTTTCTCGTAAAGCGACAGGATCTCCACTCCGGTTTTCTCGTCCACACTGCTGCTGACATGCTCTCCGGCATCGGCGTTGCCACGGAAGCCGTGCTCCGGAGAGAAGATTGCCTTGACATCTACTCCTTTTTCGATCAAGGCATCAACAATGTGCTGACCGTACTCAATCTTTCCGCCAGGGACGGAAGGCTCTGTGAACGGAATCAAGGAAATCTCTTCGAATTTACTCTCCTGGTCAGTCGCTTCGACAGGCTCAGAGACCGAAAGAGCCGGAAAGCACCCGCCATATTCAGCAAGAGCGTCCGCCAACTTGGAGCCGGTCACCTTGTCTCCGACTATACCCGTCTGATTGCTGAACACCGCAACCCGCTTCCCTTGCAGCAGCGGCTGGTACTCCTCGAACCTCTCGTCACCAAGCACTACTCTTCTTGAATATGTCCGTGCGGCAAGCACGTCAGTCAAAGATATCGCTATTATTGTAATAATCAAGAATTTAAGATTGTGTCCCATAATCATTGGTCATTTTCTGGTTCAAGATACGAAATTTCGCAAAGAAGACACAAAAAAAAGATTTGATTATAGAAATATTCATCGGGCACTTCGACAAGCTCAGTGACCGGTGGATTACTGCATCGAACCACCGACGAGGTCGAGGATCTCGGAGGTGATCTTTTGCTGACGGCCCTTGTTATATTCAAGAGTGAGTTCCTGAAGGAGGTCGTTGCCGTTGTCGGTGGCGAGCTGCATAGCTACGGTGCGGGCGGCGTGCTCGGCGGCGGCGCTGTCCAGCAGGGTGGTGAATATGCGAAGGCGGATTACCTTCGGGAGGAGGGTGGCTATCAAGGCCTCCTTGGATGGCTCTACGATCAGGTCTTCTGTGGTTGGTGAGCCCTGTCGAACCACCGGCGCTCCGACAGGCTCAGCGCCCCTGTTCGTGTCGGATTCGGAGGCGGAATCGGTGATCTTTCCGGCCTGAAGGTCAGCGGTGGCATCAGCCAAAGACAGGGGCAGGTAAGTCTGCCGGGTTGTCGGCTGGGAAGATGTTGATTTATAGTGATTATAAACCAGTTCCACCTTGTCAAACCGACCTGAGACAAATCCGTCCAGCAGTTCCTGAGCCAAAGCCGATGCCGCCTCATAAGACGGCGAGTCAGACATCTTCGTGAAATCTGCCGGACTCGGGAATCCCAGTTTTCTCATCGCTTCCGCCATCCTGCGGCCAACCGAATAGACCACAATGTCGGAATCACGGAGACCCGAGGCACGATATTCATTGATCACCGCTGTGGCCTCCCGGATGGCGTTGGAATTGAACGCGCCGCACAGCGAAGAGTTGGATGCGAAGGCGACAATCGCCACCCTATGCACCTGACGCTGAGCCATTAATGAATATGCTCCTTCCGATTCTGTATGGTCCGGTTGGTTCGACAGGCTCACCAACCGGGCAGAGCCTTCTTCAGAGGCTGGAGCGGACATATTCACAGCACCCATCAGGTCGATGAGCATCGAGTGCAGACGCTTCTCGTACGGAAGCATATTCCCGATCGCCTGCTGCGCCTTGTGCAACTTGGCGGACGCGACCATCTTCATCGCCGAAGTGATCTTCAGCGTGCCGCCGACCGAAGCGATCCTATCCTTTATTTCCTTAAGAGATGCCATCCAATTTATGAATATTACGCCTTATATCCCTGTGCAAGGATTGATTTCACAACCGCAGCGGCTTCATTCTCAATGATTCCGGAGATGGTCTCGTCAATCTTGCCGGCAGACAACGGATCAAGCACATCTTTCTGATGCGCGGCCCTCATCCTCGTCAGGAACTCGGACTGGAACTCTGGAACCTGATCGATAGCGATATCACTCATAAGCGCGTGAGTGCCGCAGTAGAGAATCGCCACCTGCTCCCCTACCGGCATCGGTGAATATTGCGGCTGGATCAAGAGCATGTTGTTCTTGCGCCCCTTGTCCAACGCCATAGCCGTCACTTTGTCCATATCCGAAGAGAACTTGGAGAAGGACTCCAGCTCGTTGAACTGCGCCTGGTCGATCTTCAACGTACCGGCCACTTTCTTCATTGACTTCACCTGAGCCGCTCCACCGACACGGGACACGGAGATTCCGACATTGATCGCCGGACGCTGTCCCTGGTTGAAAAGTCCGGACTCCAGATAGATCTGACCGTCCGTGATGGAAATCACATTTGTAGGAATATAAGCGGACACGTCACCGGCCTGCGTCTCGATGATAGGCAGCGCCGTCAGCGAGCCTCCGGCCTTGACCTTGCCCTTCAACGAGTCCGGGAGATCGTTCATCTGCTCGGCGACCTCCTGCTGGTCAATGATCTTGGCAGCCCTCTCAAGAAGCCTTGAGTGCAGGTAGAACACATCACCCGGATAGGCCTCACGTCCGGAAGGACGGCGAAGGATCAGAGAGACCTCTCGATAGGCCACAGCCTGCTTTGAAAGGTCGTCATAGACAACAAGGGCGGAACGGCCTGTGTCACGGAAATATTCCCCGACAGCGGCTCCGGCGAACGGTGCGAAATATTGCAGGGCGGCTGGATCGGCGGCGGTTGCGGCGATGACAACCGTGTAGTCCATCGCACCTTTGGCACGGAGAGTCTCCACGATGTTCGCTACAGTGGAACCTTTCTGTCCGATGGCCACATAGATGCAATAGACAGGTTTTCCGGCCTCGTAGTTGGAACGCTGATTGATGATCGTGTCGATCGCGATGGCCGTTTTTCCTGTCTGACGGTCACCGATGATGAGCTCCCTCTGGCCACGGCCGATAGGAATCATCGCATCGATGGCCTTAAGTCCTGTCTGAAGAGGCTCTGTCACAGGCTGGCGATAGATTACGCCCGGAGCCTTGCGCTCAAGAGGCATCTCTGTCAGATCGCCTTCAATCTTTCCCAGTCCGTCAAGCGGTTCGCCAAGAGGATCGACAACCCTTCCGAGCATCTTCTCGCCCACATTTATGGATGCGATACGACCTGTTCTGCGGACGGCCATTCCTTCCTTGATCTCATCCGTAGGGCCGAGAAGCACGGCTCCGACATTGTCCTGTTCCAGGTTCATCACAACGCCCATAACTCCGCTCTCGAATTCGAGCAGCTCTCCGGCTTCGGCGTTGGTCAGGCCATACATTCTGGCCACACCGTCGCTGACCTGAAGGACTTTCCCGATTTCCTCGAACTGGAGGGAGGTGTCAATGTCCTTCAGTTGTTCCAGAAGCACCTGGGAGATTTCACTTGGTTTTATGTTGTCCATACTAAACTATTCTTCTGTTCTTTTCTATGAATTGACTCCGGATGATGTCGAGTTGACGGGAGACACTGGCATCCAACACCGTGTCCTCGACCTCGAAGACGAAGCCGCCGATAAGGGATGGTTTGACCTCCGTCTTCAGGATCAGTTTGCAGCCGGTCTGTTTCTCAATCAAGTCCCGGAGACGGACATCAAGAGTCGGCCGCAATGGTTCGGCAAGCTCACGGTCCGAAGGAGTTGGCTCAGGGTTCAACAGCGCAGAATCAGCGACCACAAGCTTAGCGCGTTTGATGTGACGGGCACGGTAATATTCAGTGACGAAAGTCGTGAATATGAGACGTACATCGCCGATGCGGCCGTTGCGGATCAGGAGTTCGAGGAATTTACGCAGGTCGGGAGCGAGCGAAGTTCCTTCGACAGACTCAGCGACCGAAGAAAGAGCCGCCTCGAAAAGGGCTATCTTTTTCGCTGGCGCAACCGCAGGATCATCCACGGCACGCCGGAAATCAGGCACTTCGTCAAGAGCCTTCTCAATGACCTGCACCTGGGCCGCAACCAACTCACCGGAGCCGGTCTCTTCGACCAGCTTCAGAAGTGCGGTGGCGTAACGTGTCGCGATAATTCCTGTGTTCATAGCATCAATTCTTCAAGTCCTTAGACGAGGAAACCTCATCCACAAGCCTGTCAACCAGAGCCGACTGCTCAGCACCATCCGAAAGGCTCGCCTTCAGCACCTTCTCGGCGACGCTGACAGAAAGCAGCGCGACCTCCTTGCGGACATCCCGCAAAGCGCTCTCCTTCTCGGCGGCGATCTGCGTGCGAGCCTGATCCAGAATGCGGGAAGCCTCCTCCCTCGCCTGAACCTTCGCCTGCTCGACGATGTTGTCCCTCGAAGCCGCGGCCTCCTTCAGAATCCGGCTCTGCTCCTGCCTGGTCTCCTCGATCATCCGGGACTGTTCCTCAGCCAGGTTGCGAAGCCTCTCCTCCGCCTCCTTGGCAGCCTTGATGGATTCACCTATCCTCTGCGCCCTCTTCTCGACCGAGCCGGTGATCATAGGGAAACCCCACTTCGCCAACACGAAGAAGACGATGCCGAAGATCAGCGTCATCCACACAAGCAATCCGAAATCAGGAGTGATGAGTGACATTTGCTATTTCGCGATAAGACAAACAACGATAGCGAACAGACAGGCACCTTCGATGAGGGCGCTGACGATGATGGCCGTCATCCTGTAGTGGTCAGCCTTCTCCGGCTGGCGCGCGCCGGCCTCAAGGGAAGCCGTACCGATCTTACCGATACCGAAAGCGGCGGCGAAAGCAGCCAGACCAGCACCAAGAGCCGCACCTACTCTACCAAGAGAGAGGGCCTGAAGCAACATTGTAGAAAGTAACATAATCTTATGATTTTAAATTAATTATTCTGAATATTCCAAAATTATTCCGAAGCCTCCGGTCTCTGCCGCGACAGTCCTATGAAGACGGCCGACAGCATCGTGAAGACGTAGGCCTGAATGAACGCCACAAGCAGTTCCAGACAATCCATAAACACACCCAGCAGGACAGCCACAACCGTAAGGCTGCCGTTCAAGGCGGCTCCAAGCTCAGCGGTCAGGAATATCACGGCCACAACTCCAAGGATCATGAAGTGTCCCGCGAGGATGTTGGCGAAAAGCCTGACCATCAAGCTGAAAGGCTTTGTGAATATTCCGATTATCTCGATCGCCGGCATCAGCGGAAGCGGCACCTTCAGCCAGGTCGGAACCTCCGGCCAAAGAATATCCTTCCAGTAATGCTTGTTTCCGAATATATTGACAATGAAGAAGGTGAACAGTGCCAGCACGAGCGTCACGGCGATGTTGCCGGTGATGTTCGCTCCACCAGGGAAGAACGGCACGATACCCATCAGGTTGTTTATGAATATGAAGAAGAACGCTGTCAGCAGGTAAGGCGAGTATCTCTTGTAGTCCTCTCCAACACAGCTTTTTATGACATCATCCTCGATCATCGTGACGAGCATCTCCATCAGGCCGACTCCGCCTTTCGGGGCCTCTTCACGGGCGTCGTGTTTCCGGTACCATTTGGCGGTTCCGAGCACGATGAACAGCAGCAGAGCGCAGTTGATCATCAGGCCGAACACGTTCTTCGTGATGGAAAAGTCCCACGGCCTTATCTCTGAGCCGTCAGCGGCACGTTCCACAATCTTGTTCTCGTACTTGCTTCCAGCCGGGGCGATGTAGAAACCTTCATATTCCCCGTGCTCCAAATGCTTGGAACTGAATATGTGGAAGCCATTGCCGGTCTTGCTGGCTACTATCACAGGCAGAGGGATGCTGACCGGATGGCCTTTCACCGTGGTGATGTGCCACTCGTAGGAGTCGCGGACGTGGCCGTAGAGATATCCATCCATATCAAAGCCACCACCCTTATCCTCCGCGGCCAAAGACAACGGAAGCAAAAGACCAATGAATATGTAGATCCACTTTCTCATCACAGTTCCACGCAAGCTACAACGTGATTATCATTAACTTCCACAAAGCCAGAGGAAATCGCCACCTTGTCCGTGCCCTCACCGTTACGATAAGCGATCACGCCCTTCTCCAACGAAGAGATCAGCGGAGCGTGATCCAGCAGGACCTCGAAACGGCCCTTCGTGCCGGGAAGCTCCACAGCCTCAACGGCAGCGTGAACCAATGTCCTTTCAGGTGAAATGACATCCAGAATCATCTCTGAGGTTTTCTCTGACATATTCCTAAAACTTTCTCCGGTATATTCCTACTTCGCCTGAGCGAGAATAGCCTCGCCCTTCTTGATCGCGTCGTCCAAGGTGCCGACATTGAGGAACGCCTGTTCCGGCAGGTAGTCAACCTCTCCGTCGAGGATCCTGCGGAAGCCATCGATTGTGTCCTGGATGTCCACCATCACGCCCGGCACGCCAGTAAACTGCTCAGCCACAGCGAACGGCTGTGACAAGAACCTCTGCACACGACGGGCACGGTTCACGGTCAGCTTGTCCTCGTCCGAAAGCTCGTCCATGCCAAGGATCGCGATGATGTCCTGAAGCTCCTTGTTCCTCTGGAGGATCTGCTTCACCCTCTGGGCGGTGTCGTAGTGATCCTGTCCCACGATGTTAGGGTCAAGGATTCGGGAAGTGGACTCAAGCGGATCCACGGCTGGGTATATTCCTAACTCAGTGATTTTTCTGCTGAGCACCGTCGTTGCATCGAGGTGGGAGAAGGTGGTCGCAGGAGCAGGGTCGGTCAAGTCGTCCGCCGGCACGTAAACAGCCTGGACTGAAGTGATAGAGCCGTTCTTCGTCGAAGTGATGCGCTCCTGCATCTGGCCCATCTCCGTGGCAAGTGTCGGCTGGTAACCCACGGCGGAAGGCATTCGTCCCAAAAGGGCAGACACCTCGGAACCGGCCTGGGTGAACCTGAATATGTTGTCGATGAAGAAGAGGATGTCCCTCGGGCCGTCACCCTTGTCACTGTCTCTGAAAGACTCGGCGAGGGTCAGTCCGGACAGGGCCACTGAGGAACGCGCTCCCGGCGGTTCGTTCATCTGGCCGAACACCATCGCCACCTGCGACTTCTCCAGCTCGTTCCTGTCAACCTTGGACAGATCCCAGTGACCTTCCTCCATCGACTTCAGGAACTCCTCACCGTACTTGATCACCCCGGACTCGATCATCTCGCGGAGAAGATCGTTGCCCTCCCTAGTACGCTCCCCCACTCCGGCGAAGATTGAGAATCCGTTATGTTTCTTGGCAATATTATTGATCAACTCCTTGATAAGCACTGTCTTACCGACTCCGGCTCCACCGAAAAGGCCGATCTTACCACCTTTCAGATACGGCTCCAGAAGGTCAATGACCTTGATGCCGGTGTAAAGCACTTCCTGCGAGGTCTTGAGATCCTCGAACTTAGGAGGCTCACGGTGTATAGGCAAGGAATTGTCTTCGTTGAGATCGCCGAGTCCGTCAATGGAATCCCCGACAACGTTCATGACACGGCCTCTGATCTGCGCCCCGGTAGGCATCGAGATCGGAGCGTGAGTGTTCACAGCCTTCATTCCGCGTCTCAAACCGTCTGTCGAGTCCATAGCGACACACCTTACAGTGTCTTCACCGATATGTTGCTGAACCTCAATGACCAAAGGCCTTTTTCCCTCGCCTCTTTCGACATCAAGAGCGTCGTGAATACGCGGAAGCTGAGCCTCCTCATCAGTCACATCGAAATGGACATCCACCACAGGTCCGATGACCTGGGCAATGTACCCTATGTTTTCTTTTTCTGCCATTTTGAATATGGTTGTTAACGTGTCGCTCACGCGACGAAATCTCACTGCTGAAAAATCCAAGCCAAATTTACACAAATTCCCCCAAACGACAAAAAAGCGGGCCAATTTTAACATCGGACCCGCCTTTTTTAAGACTTTTTGATATATTCGATTTGCTATCGAAATTACTTAAGTTTCTTATAGCCATACTGGGCTGTCTCGCCGAGCTCCATCTCGATCTTCATCAGACGGTTGTACTTGGCGATACGGTCGGTGCGGCTGAGGGAACCGGTCTTGATCTGACCGCTGTTGGTAGCGACAGCGATGTCAGCGATCGTGGTGTCCTCGGTCTCGCCTGAACGGTGAGAGGTGACGGTGGTGTAGCCGTGACGGTGAGCCATCTCGATGGCGTCGAGGGTCTCGGTCAGGGAACCGATCTGGTTAACCTTGATGAGGATGGAGTTACCAGCGCCCATCTTGATACCCTTCTCAAGGTACTTGGTGTTGGTAACGAAAAGGTCGTCACCAACAAGCTGGCACTTGCCACCGATAGCGGCGGTAAGCTTAACCCAGCCTTCCCAGTCTTCCTCGCTGAGGCCGTCCTCGATGGAGTCGATAGGATACTTGGTGATGAGCTCCTCAAGGTAAGCGATCTGCTCCTCGGTAGAGAGTTTCTTTCCCTCTGGATCCTTGGCCATACCGGTCTTGAGCTGCTTGTAGTCATAGAAGAACTTGTCGCCCTCTTTGAAGCAGAACTCTGAAGCGGCGCAGTCCATAGCGATGGTAACATCAGCGCCTGGCTTGTAACCAGCCTTCTCGATAGCCTCCATAATGCAGTCGAGAGCGTCGTTGATGCCGCCCAGCTTTGGAGCGAAACCACCCTCGTCACCGACAGCGGTAGAGAGTCCGCGTCCCTTGAGAACCTTCTGGAGAGCGTGGAACACCTCGGCACCCATTCTTACACCTTCGGCGATGCTCTTGGCGCCTACAGGACGGATCATGAACTCCTGGAAAGCGATAGGAGCGTCTGAGTGGGCTCCACCGTTGATGATATTCATCATAGGAACAGGAAGCACGTGGCCGTTGGTTCCACCGATGTAGCGGTAGAGAGGAATGTCAAGGTAGTTGGCGGCGGCGTGAGCGACAGCGAGGGAAACACCGAGGATGGCGTTTGCGCCGAGGTTGCTCTTGGTGGCGGTGCCGTCGAGTTTGATCATAGCCTCATCGATAGCCCTCTGCTCAAGGCAGGACATTCCGATGATTTCTGGAGCGATCTTCTCGTTGATGTTGGCGACAGCCTTGAGAACGCCCTTTCCGCCGTAGCGCTTAGGGTCACCGTCACGAAGCTCAAGAGCCTCGTTCTCGCCTGTTGATGCGCCTGACGGAACGGAAGCGACACCGATGATGCCGGATTCGAGTTCAACTTCACACTCGATTGTAGGGTTTCCTCTTGAATCAAGAATCTCCCTGCCAGTAACACGTACAATTCTCATAATAAAATAATGTATTTATTAACTTACTGTTTTAGTCTCAAAAAAAGGCCGGGGGTTGAAACCCAGCCTTTATATTCTTTCAATTATCACGCCAGATTATTTAACGAGGCAGACAGCGACACGGTTCTCCTCAGGAGTCTCGAATGGATTGACGGTGTCACCGAAATACTCAGTGATGATCCTGTCCTTGTTGATGCCGGCGTTAACGATGGCCTCAGCGACAACCTCAGCCCTCTTCTCGGAGAGGAACTTGTTTCTCTTGGCGGTACCAGTGGCCTTGTCAGCGTAACCGGAAACGCGAACCTTGGTGTCAGGGTTGGCCTTGAGAGCCTCGATAACCTCATCGATCTTGAGCTGCTCGCTCTCACGGATGTCCCACTTGTTGATGACGAAGAGGATGTTGCGTGAAAGTGACTCGAATGCAGGAACAACCTCAACCTTCTCCTCAACTACTGGTTCTGGTTCTGGTTCTGGTTTAACAACAGGTGCCGGAGCCGGAACTGGAACAGGTGCCGGAGCTGGCTTTGCCTTTCCGAAGCTGAAGGTAAGACCTGCGACAGCCTTGATCTGGAAGTCAGCCTTTGAGCCCTTCTTAGAGTTGAAGTGGTCGTCAAGGAAGCTGCAATTGCCTTCGAGGTTGAGGGCGATCACGTCAGTGAGTCTGATGTTGAGACCGGCACCGGCCCTGAAAGCAGGAGAGATCTTGTTGTCCTCCCAAAGATAACCGTCAACGAACTTGTCCTTCACGGCCACAGCCTCATCGTTGTTGAAAGCGTAGTTCACGCCGACACCACCGAAGATGTAAGGATTGAGGGTACGGTCATATTTGTAACCAGCGAAGATCGAAGCGATGTCAGCCATAAGGTCAACGGCACCTTCAACATAATTGAACTTGTAAACAGTGGTAGGGCCGTTCACAGCACCTTTACCCTGCCATCCATTGACATTCAGCCTTGCGCCGAAAACAGGCGAGAACTGATAGCCGAATGAAACAGCGGCTGAAGGAGAGATAAGGTCAGAGAATGAGGTCTCACCGATTGTGTGAGCCGCACCACCCTGAAGCTGCATAAACCAATAAGGGTCAAAGTCCTTCTTCTGTGCGTTCGCTACGGACAGAGAAGCCACAAGCGCTGCGCTTGCAAGAATCGCAAAAATACGTTTCATAATATTGTTGAATATAAATTGCACATTTATCGACGCTAAATTACGACAATTTTTCCAATCTGCAAAATTGACTATAAAATATAACGAATAAACGTGAATGTTTTTTTTGGACACACATCACTTCAACGTTCAATCTTTCAAGCATCCCAGAGGTATTATCTTGACTCCGTCCGGTCTTGTGTAGGCCATTTGGCCACCTGTTATGATCACAAGCAGATCCGGTTCCCTCAGCAGGTTTTGTCTCTCTGATTCGTTATGCTTTTTTATCAGTTGTTTGAGTTCAAGCAGATGCGCGGCCCCTTCCTCGATCTCGCGGCTGCCAAGCTTGCATTCAATCAAGGCATAGCGTCCGTCCGACAGATGCAGTACGATGTCCGCCTCAAGGCCGTACCTGTCCCGATAGTAGGAAATGTGACTATCCTGATCCATCGTGTAGGCACGAAGGTCACGCACACACATTTGCTCGAACAAAAAACCGAACGTTTTCAGCTGTGTCATCAGGATATCCGGAGATAATCCTAAGGCGGCGACCGCGACAGAAGGATCACAGAAGGATCTTTTAGGGGTGCTCCTGATGTTTGACTTACTCCTTATCGCAGGACACCAGGCACCGATATCCTGAATGACAAACAACTTTTCCAACGCCTTGACATAATCATCAAAAGTGTCCGAAGAGCAACTGACCTCTCCGGAAGAAGTGACATCCGAGAGCATAGATGTCTTTTTGGCAACCGTAGAAATATTGCGGGCGTATGAACGCATTATCATCGCCGCGGTCTTCTCGTCACGCTGAACCCCGTCTATTCTTGAGATGTCCTCTGAACACACACTCTTCAGGTAATTCTTGGCCACAAGCAGCCGAACCTTATTTTTGACTGAAATAAGTGACGCTGGCCAACCACCACGACAAGCCGCGAGAATCAAATCCTCCACCGACAACTTAGAAGTCTTCCCGTCAATATCATATTCAGGATTACTGAATAGTTCCTTGACCGACACCAGTCCCGTTGACTCCCTTGACTCCCACAAACTCATAGGGAGCATCTTCATTTTTGCGATCCGGCCTGTTCCAGAATGTCTGGTCTCCTCTTTTTTCACCCTATTGGAACCGGTAAGGATGAACTGTCCGGGGACACCCCCTCTCTTATCACATATAGTACGGACGGCATCCCAGATCACAGGTGCGTCCTGCCATTCGTCAATAAGGCGCGGAGTGTCCCCCTTCAGAAGAAGCGATGGCTTGGAAGCCGCCGTCGCCAGATATTCATCTCTCATATCAACATCCTGCAAACTAATGGAACTATTCGCCTTTTGACTGCACGTTGTAGTCTTTCCACACCATTTTGGTCCTTCGACAAGCACCGCACCCGAGGCCTCAAGGTTGTCTTGCAGTATGCCATCAGCAATTCTTCTGAGATATTCCATAACAGATCCAATTATTTGCCAAAGGTATGAAATTTAATGATAAAGAGCAAGCCAATCGACGTTTTCGTGGCATTTCAATCGGCGTTTTCGTGGCATTTCAATCGGCGTTTTCGTGGATGCGCCAGTTCAAAAACGTACAAGCACGAAAAAAGCAGGCCGACACACGATAGTGCCGTCGGCCGGAATTAAGGTTAATTATTCTTTATTGCCGATATACCGATATTCGCATAGAAAAAGAAGTAATTGTTCTTTTTCTATGTAAAATAATGCAGTTATAATTGATAATGGCAACACTGCATACGGGATTGACGTAAATATTCATTATCTTTGGGGTGGAGATATAATTGGGCCGGACGCTTCGACAGGCTCAGCGACCGTAAGGTCAGGAACGGTGTCAAAGTAAGCAGGTTCAGCGAGCGGAGGGAACAATTATACCTATATTATATTAATAGATATGGTGGAGAGGACTTTCCCAAAGTGGAAGAAAGGAGGGAACCATCAATAGAAGGATAAGAAACAGTTAGAATTGAATATGAAGACTGGGAATAGGTTTTTAGCGGTTATGAAAAGAGGGCTGGCAAGCGTTGTCGCCATCATTGTGATGATTGGGGTGTCAGGCAACTGCTTGGCGCAGAACCAAGGAGAGAAAAAGAGCAGGTTGCTGACGTTTGAGAGGACAGTGCACGACTTCGGCGAGATAACGAACGAAGACGGGGTCCAGGAATGCTCGTTCAAGTACAAGAACCAGACTGACACGACCATACTGATCTACGACGTGAAAGTCTTCTGCAACTGCACCAAGGTCGAATGGCCGAGAAAACCGATCAAGCCTGGAGAGGAAGGCGAGATCAAGGTGAAATATGATAACGAAGGCACGCCGCATCACTTTGACAAAGGCGTGTCTGTCTATACCTCAACCGGGAAGCGACCGATACTCCTTCGGATCAAAGGCACCGTGACGGAATAGAGTCTCCACAACGTCCGGCAGTTTAGACGGAATAAACGACGGAATAAATGACGGAATAACACGGGGATAAATGTACACACCACCTTTTACAGTCTCCTCAAAAGCCATCAATCTCATAGCAGAGATCTCGGCCCAGATAGAGAGATATTCAATAAGAATGGAGCAGAGCGATTCGCTAAGATTACGAAAAATGACCGGGAGGCGACAGTGGGCTTTCCGGTCATATTCATTATGCTTCCGAGCCATAATACGGCTACAGAGGTTGTTTTTAAGAGATGAAATTACTGCATCAAAGTGAGGTACCAGTTGCCTTCGATTTTGAGGGCATTGATGGCGAAGGCGGTGGAAAGGAGCTTGGACTCATCCTCGGAATGGCCGAAGGAGACACGGAACTTGACAACATTGTGATCTGGATCCGTGAAAGTGTAGCTCTCAAGCTTTGCCTGCCTGAGATTCATCTTGTCAAACTGGTTGGCGGCTGCAGCGATCTTCTCGGAGCTAATCTGGAACAAAGTGTCATTCTCGACCTGTCCCAAGCCATCAAGAGCGCCGTTTACATCACCGGCGATTATCTTGTCGATCACCGATTGGGCTCTTGTAAGTACCTCGGTTGTGTCAGCGGCCGTAAGTTCGGACAGGAAAATCTCCTGACGAGTAGGCTCTGCCTTCGGTTTCTTACCTGAGCAGGAAGCCAAAAGGGAAAGCGCCAAGATCAAGGCGACGGAATAACAAGCGAATGATTCGATTTTCATCATACGTAAGTCATTAAAAAGGTGCGCACCGCAGAACGATGCGCACCTAATTATTCTATGTTAAGATCTTACTAGAGAGTAGGCTCAACAGTCACGTCAACATAGGTAGAGATAACACCCCACTCGTAAGTAACCTGTACAGGGATACGGAGCATAAAGGCAGAGTCAACATTGTTACCGTTGTTTACATAACGGAGGTAACCGAACTTCTTCTTCAGACCGTTGTACTGAGGTTCACCCCAGTTAGGCATTGTCTCTGAGCTGTAGGTGATGTCAAGACCTGTCGCAGCAGGAACCCTCGTTGGGTTGGTAATATCACCAGTGCAATGCCAAATATGAATGTCATTAGTCTTGGAAGAAAGGAGGGTCTCACCGAGAACACCACCGTTAAGGGTCGTTGTGATACCAGCCTCATCAACCTTGAAGTTATTGACATTGTAATACTTGAAGTACCAGAGATTGCTGTAGTCAGGAGTTACGAACTGACCATTATCACCTCTCCAATCCTTGAACTCGAATACATCGAAGATGCTGAGGTTAGCCTCCGGCTTGTAGGCATCAACACCGTCACGATATACCTTGCCAGTGATCTCAGGCATATTCAGAGGTCTGAGGAAGTAGTAAGGGTTAACGCCACCGGCGACAGCAGCTACGAGGTTGCAATCGCCATCAGCAGCCTTAAGAACAACGCCTATGTTAGCATAGAGTTCAGCCGCTGACTTAGGAACAGATGGAGAGTAGTTAAGAAGTGCCTTAGCTGTCTCGTTGTTCTCATAAGTAACCTCACCGGTCTCCTGATTAATCGTAGCGATTACAACACCATTAGCCTTAAGTTCAGTGTTAGTGTAAACACCTGCCTCATAATCAGCTGAAAGCGCAACCTCATTCACAGAAAGCTGAGCATTATCAGTAATTGTGACTTTGCCATCATAGAGATCAACTACCTCCTTAGAGTCAACTGTCAACTGAACATTTCCTACCTTAGGCTGAACAGGAGCGAAGTAATACTTGTAAACAGGATTTGTTACAGTCTTACCAGCTACAGTGAATTTAGGATTGTTGCCTTCCCATACCTGATTGATAGGAGTTACCCAAGTAGAAGGAACTGGCTTACCTGGTTCCATATTAGGAACTTTAACGTTAAGGATAGCCTTGGTCTGATTGTCGAACCAATAGTTGGCAAGCTTGACACCAACAGTACCGGCAGCGTTCTTGGTGACGGTAACCTTAAGAGGAACGTAAACACCCTCGAACTCATCCTCAACTTCCTCGCCATTGTGTCTGATGAAGACGTATCTTACCCAAATTGTAGCGGTATGGCCTTCCTTCTTGTAGATGGCGGACTTGTCGGCAGGAGTGAGAACCCACTCAAGAGTAGATACTCCATCGTTGGATACCTTTTCGGTAACAACACCGATCGCCTCGGCAGCCTCTGTGAACTTGGTGTCAGCGAAGCTGTACTGAACAGCCTTAGACTCCTCTGTCTGGAGAGCGTAAACCTTGTCGAAGGCAACCTCGTCAGCGTCAACAGTGACATAGATCTTGGTCATTTCGTCAGCCTTGGTCTCAACAGTAGAGTTCTCGCAATCGTTAGCGGCAACAGTCCAGTTAAATCCGTCAGACTTGATGTAATCCTTAGGAGCGATCTGAACCTTGATGTAACCAACAGCGACAACATCGCCAGCCTTGGTAACAACAGTCACACGAACCAATGGCTGCCTGTCGATGGCAGAAGGGGTAACCTCACCATTAACACCAGGAGTGATGACACCGGTGTTCTCATCAATAGCAGCGAAGCTGCTCTCAGAAGCCTCATCACCATCAACATAGTAATCTACGAGAGAGAACTTATAAGAAAGGCCGTAGTCATTCTCAGGATAGTCAGTCTCATAAACGTGATCCTCGTGAGTATTCTTTGAGGTGATAGAGTAGATAAAGTAGTGGGTCTCAAGAAGTTTCTTAATATCAAGAGAACCTTTGTAATCAACTTTCAGTTCAGCTTTGTTTGCGACAGCATCAGGAGCGGTAGTGAACAGATGGTTTGTTGGAAGCCCATATTCGCAAGCATTCGCCTTTGTTCCATAATCTACACTATTATAAGAGATAGCGTCAATCATCAATCTGGACTCATAGATGCGGGCATAATCTGAAGTTACAGTTGTGTCCTCACCAGCGGAAGTCTTCACATTGGCCTGAAGGGCGAAAATGGTGATATTTTCCTTCTTATTCTTAATATCCGGCTTGCTCTCGTCTGCGACCTTGTTTGATGTAAGGTTGACAAACAGGTTGCCATTCTTGGTCTCTGCCAGAGTAGCCTCATAGAGATCGGCAGCGGATCTGGTTGAAACAGACTCAGCCTCCCTAACGACAACCTTAAGAGCGTTGTCAGCGGTGACAACAGCGCTTGAAGGGTTCATCTCATACTCTACAGGCACAGCCGGGTTCACGCGAACAGCCTTCTCATTCGCATAGTCCCAAGCACCACCAAGAACGAATGGCTTCTGAGCGTCAGTTGTACCCTCATACTCTTTCTCTACAAACTTAACGGCACCAAAGTCACCATAGCAATACTCAACAGCCTCAATACCATCAACATAAAGACCAGGAACGAAGACAAGGCTTCTCAGTTCAGTGTTGAATACACCCCAAAGCTTGCTGATTCTGGCGTTGAGAGCGTTGGCTACAGTAGTGAGCCTTGCGTCAACATCAGAGATCTTCTTCTCAAGTGGCTTGTAAACGGTCTCGTAAACCTCACCGCCTTCCTTGCAAGCCTTCTCGATAGCCTCATCGAAGTACTTGTCGAAGTCAGCGATGTTGAGCTTAACCTCGTCAAGTCTGGCATCCTCCTTCTCCAAGGCGTCGATCTTAGCCTTAAGCTTTCCCTCTTCAGCATAGATGCCGAGAGCCTTAACAAGAGCGTCAACCTTACCGAGAGCCTCGGAAGCGGTCTTCTGAGCGGCATCGGCAGCCTTCTGAGCGGTGTCGATCTTGGTGATGATCTCAGAGATCTTAAGGTCTGAATCATACTTGTCAGAGAGAGTCTTAAGCTGACCTTCAGCGATCTTAAGGCGAGCGTCGAGTTTACCGATCTCCTCGTTAGCGGCAGCCATCTGCTCCTTTGTGGCAAAAGTGGCGTTAACATACTCAAGAGTGGCATAAGAAGGAAGCTTGTCCTCAATGGCTTTGATTCTGGTCTCAAGAGCCTTGACATCACCCTTAAGGCCTTCGATGGTAGACTTAAGAGCATCCACATCTTTCTTGTGATCCTCCTTAGTCTCAAGTGTGGCAACGGTCTCCTGAAGGGCCTTGATGGCAGCCTCGGCCTCAGCCTTTGCCTTCTGAAGATCCTCGATAGCGGCCTTGTTAGACGCTACCTGTTTCTCTACATCAGCCAACTTGGTCTCCAGATTGTCGACACGACTGTTCGTCTTGTCGATGTCCTCTGAATAATCAGTACAGCTGGTGTACGCAAATGTCAGCCCAGCAATGGCCAACATCGAAACCAATCTGAAAAATTGTTTCATAAAGGATAATTAGTTAATAAAAAAGTTAAACGTGTCACTCGTAGTAATAAATATGTTTTTAGGTGCCCATTCGTAGGCACATAATA
>ERZ1031114.215-NODE-215-length-18547-cov-8.608750_pt1 | contig 18547 bp, 9 predicted proteins | sample MGYA00518740_ERZ1031114 | MGnify/ENA primary metagenome ERZ1031114 (study PRJEB33719, sample SAMN04261276) | wastewater metagenome | biome: rural village; feature: human; material: feces | host: Homo sapiens | place: El Salvador | collected 2013-01-14 ... | reverse complement strand
CCACGCCAAGATCGGCGGTCTGAAGGTCACCACCAAGGACAACTGGTTCGCCGCGCGTCCTTCCGGCACCGAGAACATCTACAAGGTGTACGCCGAGTCCTTCGTCTCCCCCGAGGCGCTCGACAAGGTGCTCGACGAGGCCAAGCTCGTCGTCGACAAGGCATTGGGCGAATGAGATCCACGCAACGCATGGCCGGGCTGGCGGCCCGTTAGCCACCAAACGACCGACCCCGAGGCCCTTTGCGGATCAGCTTCCGCGAAGGGCCTTCGCATTACACCCATGGGCCGTCTGGATGAACGCCGTGACCGGGCCCACCTCGGGTGTGGATAACCATGTGGATAAGTCCGATTCACGCTTCGCTCCGCCCACCGCATCTGATATGATGACGGTATCATAGCCGCATAGGACAGGACTACGGCTCCGACTTCGGCGCGCGTGCGTACAGTGGTGCGCCCACTCGCGTCGACCGGTCCCATCGTCGCCAAGGAAGGGGACGAAAGACGGATACACCTCGGTTTGGGCGCACCACCATCCGCATAAGTAAGGACATCACCATGACCAGCACCAGCAGCACCGACGTTCCATCCGCGATTTCCGCGAACGCCCTCATCATCGGATTCGGCAAGGGAGGCAAGACATTGGCCGCAAAGCTCGCTTCAACGGGCCGAACTGTCGTCGTGGCCGAAGCGAGCGCCGACATGTACGGCGGCACCTGCATCAATATCGGATGCCTGCCGTCCAAATCACTGATCCTCTCCGCCGATCGGGCGCGGCGAGAGGGCGCGAACCGTACCGCCGAAACCCGCGAAGCGGCATTCGAAGCCGCCATCAGGGAGAAGCGGCGCGTCACCGCGATGTTGCGCGACAGAAACTACCATAAGCTGGCCGACCAGGGCAACATCACCGTGATCACCGGCCGCGCGCGCTTCACCGGCGCCCACAGTGCGGAAATCACCACCGCCGACGGACCGGTCGCCGTGGCCGCGGACATGATGTTCATCAACACCGGTGCCACGCCGCACATTCCGGACATTCCCGGCATTCGCACCACGCCGGGCGTATACACCAGCACCGGTCTGATGGACGTCGACGAGCTTCCGCAACGGCTGGTGATCATCGGCGCCGGATTCATCGGACTTGAGTTCGCTTCGATGTTCGCCGATTTCGGCACGGCGGTCACCGTGCTGCAGCACAGCGACGAGTTCCTGCCACGCGAGGACGAGGATGTGGCGGCCGCGATCCGTGCACAGCTGGAATCGCAGGGGGTCAGGTTCCTGTTCGGCGCGGACACCAAGGCGATCACATCGGCGGATGACGGCATCAGGCTGTCCGTCTCGATGAGGGGCACGTCGGACGTCGGCTCCGAAGCGCGTCTGTGCCTGTCCACCGACGCGGTGTTGGTGGCCACCGGACGCACGCCGAACGTCGAGGGCCTGAATCTCGAGGCGGCGGGCGTGGAACTCACCGAACGCGGCGCCGTGAAGGTCGACGACCTGCTGCGTACCACCGCCGACGGCATCTGGGCTTTGGGCGACGTGAACGGCGGCCCGCAGCACACGTACATCTCGCTGGACGACTACCGCGTAGTATGGTCTCAGCTGAACGGTTCCGCACGCCCGTACACGCTGAGCGACCGTCGCAACGTGCCGTCAAGCACGTTCCTGCACACGCCGTATTCGCGTGTGGGCCTGAATGAGCGCGAGGCGAAGGCGGCGGGACTGGATTACGTGGTCAAGCGACTGCCGGTGGCCACGGTGCCCAAGGCCCAGGTGATGCGTCGGCCGGAGGGCATGATGAAGGCGCTCGTCGAGAACGGCACCGACCGCATTCTCGGCGCGATGCTGCTCGCCGCCGAATCGCACGAGGTGATCAACATCGTCAAGCTGGCGATGGATATGGGCGCGCCGGCCAGTACACTGCGCGACATGATGTTCACGCATCCGACCATGGCCGAAGCGCTGAACGACCTGTTCGCGTAACGGTCGCGGATCGCGCGTGTCCGCGATACATTTACACAGCGTCCAACAAATCGGGGCTCCCCTCCTTGGATTGGAGGGGAGCCCCTTGGGTTATCGGCTAGTCAGCCTGCCGTCACACCTCACGGCGGCGACGGGCGTAGGCCACGGCGCCCAGGCCAGCGCACGTGGCGAGCGCGATGATGATCGCGAACACCTGCACGTCGGCGCCGGTCTTGGAGATGTCGTCACCCTTATGAGTGCCGCTCTGGGTTCCGTCGCCCTTGTTGTCACCGGGTGCCTGCGACTTGAGAGTCAGGCCCTTGATGGCGGCTTCAAGCGCGTCGGCCATCGCGTCGACCTTGCTCTGCTGGTCGATGGTCAGTCCGCGCTTCACGGCCTTCTTGGCCGCCTCGAACTTCGCCACCGAGTCGGCGGTGTAGCCGCTCAGGTCCGAGGGGACCTTGGCGAGCAGGTCATCGATCTTGCCGTAGTCAGCGGACTTGTAGGCAAGCTTGGCCTCGGCGGCTTCGAACGCCTCCTTGGCTTCGGTGAACTCGGCAATCCCGACTTCGCCTTCACCGGCGGCGGCCAGCTTCTTCAGCGCCTTGTAGGCGTCGGAGTAGGCCTTGTAGCTGGCGTCGGTGTAATAGCCCTTGTCGTTGTCCTTGAGCTTGATGCCGTCCACGTAGTCCTTGACGCCGGTGGCGCGGGCATCCAGCTTGGCGACCGCAGCGTCGATGGCGGCGACGCGCTCGGCGAGCTCCTTGACGGTGCCGGACTTGTACAGCGTGTCGAGACCCTTGACGACCGGGTCGGAGGTGGTGTCGTCCTTCGCGGCGAGCAGCTTGGAGAGCGCCTCGTAGCTGGCCGTGGTGTACTTGGACGAGTCGACCTTGCCGGCTTCGGCGACCTTCGCCTTGAGTTCGACGGTGGAGACCAGGGCCTCCTTCGCCGCCTTCATGGCGTCGATGTTCTGCTGGTTGAGGCCGGCATCCCCCTTGACCTTGTCGCTCTTCGCCTTGGCGATGGCGTCGGTCAGGGCCTTGTAGCTGTCGGTGGTGTACTCGCTGCCGTTAACCTTTTCCATGTCGGCGATGGTCTCGTCGAGCACGGTGGTGTCGGGCGGCGTCGTGGTGCGCACCAGCGCGTTCTCGGCGGCGGTCAGCGCGGTCAGCGCGGCGGCCACCGAATCGGTGGTGCCGTTGACCAGCTTCGCCTTTGCGGCCTTGAGCGCGTCGGAGTACGCCTTCCACGAGTCGGCGGTGTAGTTCGCCTCCACGTAGTTGCTCTCGTGCGCGATCTGGGCCTTGAGGGCGGCGACGTTCACCAGCGCGGTCTTGGCGGTGGTGTACTCGGCGGTCTTGGTCTTGAACGTGGCCGGCTTGGTGCCGTCGGCGGCGATCAGGGTGTCGAGCGCCTCCTTAGCGGCCTTGAAAGCCGCGTAGGAGTTCGTGGTGTAGTCGGCCTCGTCGATCGTGGCGAAGCTGTCGACGGCGATCGTCGCGAGCTCACGCTGGTAGGTGGAGTCCTTCAGCGCGGCGAGAGCGTCATCGACGGCCTTCTTGAGGCTTGCGGCGTCTGCTGTGGACAGGTTGTTCGTGTCCTTCAGCGCTTCCTTGACCTCGTCGAGCGCGTCGGTGTACGCGGTGAACGTCACTGTCGTGTAGAAGTGGCCGTCGTTGGTGACGGCTGCATCCACGAGCTTGCGCAGCGCGGCGACCGCGGCAGCGTCGGCCTTGGTCTGCGCGGCGTCGATGGCGCTTTGCACGGCGCTGGCTGCGGCGTCGATCGAAGCCTTGCCGACCAGCGGGCTGCCGTACACCGCCTGGGCGGTGGCCTTGGCCTCGTCATACGCGGTCTTGGCGTTCGCGGTCCAGGCGGAAGTGTCGACGGTCGCGTCGATCTTCTCCTTGAGCGCCGCCTTGGCCGTGGTGATGTCGGCGTCGGTGTCGGCCGAGTCGAGCGTGATGAACTCGGAGATCTCGGGGATGGCGTCACCCCACGCGATCTTGACGCTGAGCAGCTGCTTGCCGTCCGGCACCTTGAACTCGTTGATCGCCTGTTCCAGCGTTCCGAACGTCACCTCGGAGGTGGAGCGGGCGGCTGTACGAGCCGTCACACCGGAAGTGGTTCCGGTCGCCGCGTCGTACACCGTACCGGTGACGGTCGCGCCACTGGCGGCACCCGACTGCACGATGCGGAACGACTTGATGTCGCTCGGGTCATCGATCTTGTAGGTCAGGGAGCCATCGGCCGCACTCGGCTTGTACGTGGTGGTCAGGTCGCCGTCGATCATGTTGCTCGGCGCGTGGCCGCGCTCCTCGACCTTGGTGGCGGAGAACGCCGCGTTCGCCTCGGTGGAGACGTAGGCGCCCTGATTCACCATGAACTCGTTGAACGCGAGTGCACGCTGCGGGTAGTCGGCGGTGGTCAGCAGACGCAGGTAGCGCATGCCGGTGCCGTTGGCGATGTCGTCCTTGCCGTAGTAGAAGACATTCGGGTAGTTGGAATCGGTCTTCTTGTTCGTGTCGCTTATGTCGCCGAACGCGGTCGTGGTGTCGGTGTCGGACACACCGTCGCCAATCTCGAACGCGTCAACCCAGGTCTTGCCATCGACGGACATCTGCACCTTGGTGTCGCGGATGTAGTCGTACTGCGTGTCCTGCGTGTAGATGCGCAGCGAGGTGATGTCGATCGGCTGACCGAGATCGAACACCGCGGTGTTGCCCTGTCGCGGCTGGCCGGCGAACTTGATGACCGTGGTCATATCGCCGTCGAACGCGTTGCCGCTTTCGCGGGTGTCGGTTCCCCAATCGGTGCGCTTCTGGATGTCGGACGAGACCAGCTTGCCGAACTTGCCGACCGTGGAAAAGCCGACCTTGAGCTTGTCGACCGAGAAGGCCGCTCCGTCGGTGTCATTGATCACGCGCACGTAGCGGGCGGTCTTGCCCGTGAGGTTGCCCGGCTCGACAGTGGTCCAGACGAGTCCGTTGTCGGAGATCTGCAGGCTGGGGTTCGCGTTGCCGGTGTTCAGCTCGACGTCGGTCAGATCACGGATCGCCAGCAGATCGAGTCCGGCGTACTGGCCGCCGTCAAGCATCGTGTGCGATTTGTCGAACAGCTCCGCCGTATTGGCGCCCAGCGTGGCGGTGTACCCGTGCTGCGTCTTGTTCGTGTACACCGACTTGAGCGGATCGGCGGTCTCGGGCGGGGTCACGGTGATCTCGGCCACGCGCCACCACACGTTCTTGGCGGCGGTGTTGCGGATGCGTACGTAGCGCCCGGTCACGTTGCCGCTCACCGTGGAGGTGACGTCGTCGCTCAGGTCGCCGAGCTTGGTCCAGGTGGCCTTGTCATCGCTGACCTCGACGACGCCCTGGCTCGGACGGTCGTTGGGGCTGGAGGCATGACCGGTAATCGTGACCTCGCCGATCGGCTTGCTGGAGCCCAGATCGACGATCACGGCCGCGCCGGCCGCGATCTTGTCGCCGTTCGGGTCCTTGAGGTAGGTGATCGTGGACGGGTTGCCGTCGATCATCTGCTCCTTGGTGCTGCTGTAGGTGGCGTTGAGGTTCTCCAGCTGCACGCCGGTCGCCGTGTACGGAGCGAGAGTCTCCTTCTCGACCTTGTTGACGTCGATGCCCTTGATGCCGAGCCACAGGTCATCGCCGTTGTCGGCGGTGGCGATCAGTCGCACGCCGGTGACGCCGGTGATGTTCAGACCGGTGACTTTGATCGGCTCCTCGGAGCCCTTCGGGCGCTCGAACGTCGCATCCGGCACGTCGGTCCAGTTCTCGCCATCCGTGGTGGTCTGCAGCTTGGAGTGGTAGAAGTGGTTCTTGCCGCCGTTGAACGCGAAGCGGATGCTCTTGAGCGTGGTGGCCTTGCTGAACTTCACGCCGACGTAGTTGCCCTTGTGCAGGTAGTTCGGGTTCTGGAACACCGTGACCGTGCTGTCTTTGCCGTCGAAGATGTCTTCGATCGAGCCGGAGGTCGGCGTGGTGAACACGTCGCTGATGTACGTCTTGGTCACGACGTTCGGGTCGGCCTCCTGCTGCACCTTGTTGGACAGGTAGGAGTCCATCGCCTTGATGAACGGCACGATGTGCTGCACGCCGACCTCGGCGTACTCGGTGTGGTTCACGTAGTAGAAGCCGTGCTTCTTGGACGCGGCGAACGCGGACTGCGCGTCGGAGTACTCCTTGAGCGTCGAGGACGTGTCGCCGTTCAGCGCGGCCTCGATACCCGCGATGTAGGCGAGCGCGGCCTTGGTGGTGTCATCCCAGCAGTCGATCCACGGGGCGATCTGCTCGTTGGCGTCCTGCCCGGTGTAGTCCTTGCCGATGTCGCCGAGCATCTTCGCATCGCCCTTGGCGCGGTAGGTCTTGGCTGCCTTCTGCAGCGTGACGAACGCGGCCTTGATGTCGGTCAGATCGTGGGCGGTGATGGTGCCGTCAGCCAGCTTCGCCTTGGCGGCGGTCAGTGCGGGAGCCAGGTCCACGGACTCCTGCAGCGCGGTGACGCGCGAATCCATGTTCTGGTTGATGGTGTGCTTGGACAGCTCACGCAGCGCGTTCGACGCGGCGGTCGGCACGGCGGAGTTGTGGTCGACGAACGAGAACGAATCCTGCCATGCCTGGTCGGCCTCGCTCTTGCTCCGCCAGATGTTCCACGAGTAGGTGGCGTTGCCGAAGATGCCGACCTTGCTCGGCTCGGACTGCTGCATCGGGTTGAGCACGATGCCCTGGATCTTCGACGGGTCGACGCCCGGATGCAGGAACGTGTCGTAGCCGCCCATGATCAGGTGGCTCTTCGAGTTGTCGGAGCACGGCCAGTTGATCCACATGTAGGGGCCGCGGCCGACGTTCGAGGTGAACGTGTCGGTGAAGTTCTGCGAGACCTCGCCCCAGACGCGTCCGCCGGTCATGACGATCTGCACTTCCTTGGGGAAGTTGGCGAAGTAGCTCATGCCGTTGCCCATGTATTCCTGCGTGACGAACGGCAGCGTGGTCTTGAGGTCCGGGTAGGTCTTCTTCATTTCCTTGAGCCACGCGACCATATCGGTGAGCAGCTTGGTGTAATTGTTACCACCCACGTTCGCCGCGTCATCGGCCAGGATGGCGATCTGGCGTACGCCGACCCCGATGGTCTGCGCGAACTTGTCCTGCAGCACCTTCAGATCGGCCTGATAGTTCGCCTCGGAGTTGAACCGAATCGCGTTGTTCATGAACGGGTGCAGAGCGAACACGAAACGCGTCTTGGAGGCGTTGCCGGCATCGGCGAGCGGCTTGATCTTGGTGTCGAGCTCGTCCTGCGTGTACAGCGTACGCCACTGCGAGTTGTGCTTCGGATCGTCCTTGGGGGCGTAGAAGTACGAGTTGAGCTTGTAGTAGCCGCCCCACTTCATCAGGTTGATGCGGTCCTGAGTGCTCCACGGGTTGCCGTAGTAGCCTTCGATGAAACCGCGGCTGACCACGTCGGCGTAGTCGGTGACGGTGAAGTTGCGGATCGTCAGGCTATCGATCTGGCCGAGCACCTGGTACAGGGTGGTCAGGCCGTAGAAGCTGGCGTCGGTGTCTTTGCCGAGCACGGAGATCGTGCCGTTGTCGGACTTGAGGAAGTATGAGTCGGTCTTGTCGAAGATGGCGGAATCCGGGCTGTACTTGCTTTCGATGGCAGTCTCGGCCTTGCCATCGGAACCGTTCACGCCCACATAGACGTTGGTCTTGCCGCTGACTGCGGCGTCGGATTCGGTGACGTTCAGGTTCTTGAGCGCCGCCACTTCGTCCAGTCGGTCCTGGGTGGCTTCATCGATGTCATCGTCATAGATGACGTTGATGTCGCGAAGAATGTACTGTCCGCTGTCATAACGGATCGAATGCGGCTTGGGGTACAGCGTGTATTCGGTCGCCGCCGTATCGCCGCCTGCCGCGTACGCCGTCTGCACGCCGATGGCCACTGCCGGGCTCAACGACAGAGCCGCGGCAAGCAGGCCTCCTAATGCCTTACTGCGCATACTGGGGTTCCTTTCCTTGTCCGGCACTGGGGACGCGCCGGCTGAATCTCTCATCATTGAATTATTCGTCACCATGCTGCTTTGCATCATCGTGACACGGGGACTCGTGTGAGTTCATCATTGGTCAGTATTCAGTATATATAATTAACAAAATACCGCGACGTTTTCGGTCGTGTCGCAGCCCACCGGCGATTCATGGCCGCGGCACGGCGTGCGTTACTGTTGTTGTCATGACCATCACCGTATCGACAGACGGAAGCGCCCTGGGCAATCCGAACGGCCCAATGGGCTGGGCCTGGGCCGACCACGAACTCAACATGGCACATTCCGGCGGCCATGAGCACGGCGGCGACTGCGATGCCGGCGGCGCCACGAACGGCACGAATCAGATCGGCGAATTGTGCGCAGTGCTGGAGGCGCTGCGCGCACATCCCGGCGCGGAGCCGCTGGTCATCGAGACCGACTCGCAGTACGCCATCAACTGTTCCACCAAGTGGGTGCACGGGTGGAAGAAGAACGGCTGGAAGAACTCGCAGAAGAAGCCTGTGAAGAACGCGGCGCTCATCAGGGCGATCGACGCCGAGCTGTCGCGCCGCGCCGGCTCGGTGAAGTTCGTGTGGGTCAAGGGGCACGCGGGCAACGCCGGCAACGAGAAGGTGGACGACCTGGCCCGCACGTATGCCGGCGACTGCCGCAGCGGCGTGCAGGAGGGATATCTGCCGAAGGAGGGATGGCAGTCGCTGCTGGCTTCGGAGTATGCCAAGGGAACTGACGTGCCGGATGATGCGCAGATGCTGCTGGACGGCAAGATTTCCACGCAGGAGTACCATCTCGGGCGAGGCGGGGAATCGGGTGAAGCGGAAGCCGAGCACGAATCGGACAGCGACAACGTCGCAAAGCGAATCCGCAAGCCATCGTTGGCGGAGCTGCTTGCCGAACCCGAAGGCGTGCCCGACTACGGCGAGACCCAGTCGGACACATCATCCACCACTGCGATGTCAGCTCCTACTGTTCCCATGACAACCGAATCGGACGCGACCGTCGCACTGTCATCGAATTCGGCACAGGCCGAGGACACACAGTCCGGCAGCTCCACACGCTCTGTGGCCGAACCTGCGGCACCGCGGCTCTCACCGACCGCCCTCACCGCGTCGGGCACGCTGCGCTTTACTCCCCCGCCATCCACCAGCCCGACATATGACGGACGGCCGCGCATCATCCACGGACTGGTTCGCGTGGACGGATATGTGAACGGCGACGGCACCATCACCCTCGATAATGCCACGTTCTATACGGACAAGCAGGGATAGCAGCCGAATGGCGACGGTTCTCCTCCCAAAACCCGGACGAACGGCGGTGACGTTCCACGAACCGGATACTATAGAGGTGGACTTCAATCCCAAAGTTTGAAGCATGTTTCCCTCCAAGGGGAATGCACGGACATTTCAAGGAGTACATGATGGACAAGGCACAGCAGGATGCACTGAAGAAGGCGGCCGGCATCGAAGCCGCCAAGCTGATCGAGAACGGCATGATCGCCGGTCTCGGAACCGGTTCGACCGTGCGTTTCCTGGTCGATGAGCTCGGCCGCCGCGTCAAGGAGGAGGGCCTGCAGTTCACCGGCGTGACGACCTCCCGTCGCACGCAGGAGCAGGCCGAAGGTTACGGCATCAAGATCGTGGACATCGATGATGTGGATCATATCGACATCACCATCGACGGCGCCGACGAGGTGGACAAGAACTTCAACGGCATCAAGGGCGGCGGCGCCGCACTGCTGTGGGAGAAGATCGTGGCCACGAACTCCAACAAAATCGTGTGGATCGTGGACGAGTCCAAGGTCGTCGACACCATCGGCAAGTTCCCGCTGCCGGTCGAGGTGATTCCGTTCGGCGCCGGCCACGTCATCAAGCAGTTCGAGGCCAAGAACTACAAGCCGGTGCTGCGCCTCGACGCCGACGGCAAGGAAGTGCGCACCGACGAGAACAACTTCGTCGTGGACCTGCATCTTGAGCGCATCGACCACCCGCAGGATCTCGCCGAGGACCTGATCAACACGGTCGGCGTCGTCGAGCACGGCCTGTTCCTCAACATGGTCGACAAGGTCATCGTCGGCGACCCCAACGGCCCACGCGTAATGACCAACGGCAACAAGTGACCTAACGCGGCGAATCGCCGCCTCAATCCCGGCGCCGGCAGCCCCCCCCCCATCGGAGTCTGCCGGCGCTGTCATATCCAGTTCGCTTCCGCCAGCGGGGACGAGAATGTAAAAGCCCCGCGGCCGACAGGGTCGCGGGGCTTTGTGTGCGCGCTTGCGAGCGAACGACTACTTGCGCTGGTGGCGAGTCTTACGCAGCATCTTGCGGTGCTTCTTCTTGCTCATCCGCTTGCGGCGCTTCTTGATGACCGAACCCATCGTCAGCCTCCCTTAGTACGTTAAAGATTGCAACTTGCCCAATAGTACACGTATTGAGGGACTTACGCATCCGCGCGTTCCATTTCCGCCATGAATCCGCAAATCACCCCGAATTATCACGAAATCACAGCGGGAACGGCTCGTAGAACCGCAGCACGGATTCCTTGGAGCCGGTCACCTCGAACACGGCGGTATCGTTCTGCCACAACGCCGTCGCGGTCTTGCCATCCTTACTGTCGGCCCTCACCGTGTAGCTGCCGGTGCTCTTGCCCGACACCTTGACGTCCCCGGACTTCAGCTCCTTGCCGGTCAGGTTCTTCGCCAGCTCGTCGTACTGCTTCTTCACGGTGTCGGAGTCCGACCATTGCGCGACGATGACGGTCACGTCCTTCGCCGACTTGCCCGTGGAGTACGTGAGCGTGTACTCCTCCAGCGGCGACGCGGACTTCCAGGTCTCGCTGGCGCCCGCCTTGGTGCGCGCGTAGTTGAGCACGCTGTCCGGCATCGCCTTGAGCAGTTCGGATGCGTCATCCGGCAGCGCGGTGGCCTTGATGCTCGGCTTGGTAGGCTCGGTGGCGGTCTGCTGCTGCACCTTCGTCACTTCGTCCGTCTTGTTCAATGCCCAACCGGGCCATACGAACGCGGACAGCAGCGCAAGCACGACGACCAGCGCGGCGACGATCATCACGACGATCAGCTTGCCGCGCGATGCGGAACTACCGTGCGGATAGGAAGGGGATTGAGTCTTTGCCATGCTGTGATTCTCTCACGCGCATACGACGCAACGGCATCGTTTCGCCGGCGACGTCGGCGTGCCGCTTTGTGCTAAGGTCTGCGGTATGGTGAAGTCGGCGACGCGATATGTATGCAGCGAATGTGGTTGGGATGGTCTCAAATGGGTGGGCCGCTGCCCGCAGTGCGGGCAGTGGGGCACCGTGGAGGAATTCCACGAGGCCCGTCCCGCCGCATCGTCGTCGCGCACCGCGGCGCCGGGCCGCACCTCACGCACGCAGGCGGCCGCGTCCATCGTCAGCGCGGCGACGCCCATCACCCAGATAGACACGTCCACGGCGTCACGGCTGTCCACGGGTTTCGGCGAGTTCGACCGTGTGCTCGGCGGCGGCATCGTGCCCGGCTCGGTCGTGCTGATCGCGGGCGAACCCGGCATCGGCAAGTCGACACTGCTGCTGGAGACCGCCGGCAACATCGCCGCAGGCCAGCCCAACGGCTCGGTGCTGTACGTCTCCGGCGAGGAATCGCAGGCGCAGGTGCGGCTGCGGGCGTCGCGGGTCAATGCGATGGAGCAGAACCTGCTGCTGGCGTCCACCACCGATCTCGCCACCGTGCTGGGGCTGATCGAGCGGACGCGGCCGACACTGGCGATCGTGGATTCGGCGCAGACCATCGTCTCGCAAGACGTTGATGGCATCTCCGGCGGCTCCACGCAGGTGCGCGAGGTGGCGAGCGCGCTGATCGACACGGCGAAGACGCTGAACATCCCCGTGCTCCTGGTCGGGCATGTCACCAAGGACGGGTCCATCGCCGGCCCGCGCACGTTGGAGCATCTGGTGGATGTGGTATGCCAGTTCGAGGGCGATCCGGAAACGGCGCTGCGTATGCTGCGGGCGGTGAAGAACCGGTTCGGGCCTACGGATGAGGTCGGGTGTTTCGATATGAGTGGCGAGGGCATCGAGGAGGTCAGCGATCCCTCGGGACTGTTCCTGTCGTCCGCCGACGAACGTGTGGAGGGCACGTGCGTGACGTTCACGCTGGACGGCCATCGCAGCCTGCCCATTGAGATTCAGGCGCTGGTGACCAGTTCCGTGCTGCCGACACCGCGGCGGGCGGTGGTGGGGGTCGAGACGAACCGCATCGCTATGCTCACCGCCGTGCTGTACCGACATGGCAAGGTGAACCTGCTGGCGAACGACCTGTATGTATCGACGATCGCGGGAGGACTGGCGAAGGAACCAGCCTGTGATCTGGCGATTGTGGCGGCGCTGGCCAGTGCGGCCAGGTCGAAGCCAATCGCGCGAGACACGTGCGCCATCGGCGAGATCTCCCTGACCGGGCAGATTAGGCCGGTGCCGCGGCTGGAGCACCGGCTGCGCGAGGCCGCGCGGCTCGGGTTCGCCACGGCGGTGGTGCCGCCGATGCGCAAGCGTGTCACCATCGAGGGGCTGCGCATCGTAGAGGTGACGCATCTGCGCGACGCGCTGGAGTCTCTGGGCGTCGTCTGACAGTGACGGTGACGGTGACGACACGGCACGCGCAAGATACGCGAGGCACGATAGCGGCGCGATTCAGCGCATGCGAGCCTATGCCGATACCGTTCGGACGCAGGTGGAGAGACCGGCGTCTGTCGGGCGCTCCTGCCGCGCTCAACGCGCGGAGGTCAGTTCCCTGGTCTCCTGGACATTGCGCGTCAATTCGTCCTTGAGCGCATCGGCACTGTCGAATTTCACCTGCGGGCGCAGGAATCCCGCGAATTCGACGCGCACATCGTGACCATACAGGTCCAGCCATTCGTCGGTGACCGCGTACGCCTCGACCACCCGCTCATTGAGACCGGTCTCTTCGTTGAAGGTCGGCTTCGTGCCGATGGAGATCGCTGCCGGCCACCGGTAGGGTGATTCGGCGGCGAGCCTGGCCTTGGATGAGCCAGAATCATACACGCGCGGAATCACCGAGGCATTGCCGCTGCCGCTGTTGTCGTCGGAGGCGTTCTCGTCGGAGCCGGCGGTCGCTCCCGCCGCGCCCAAATCGATCAGCCAGCCGGCATACACGCCATCCACCGGAATATAACCGTCAATCATGCTCCCCAGGTTCGCCGTCGGGAAACCGATTGTGCGGCCGCGCTCCTCGCCGTGCACCACCGTTCCCTCGATGGCGTGCGCATGGCCGAGGATCTCGTCGGCGGCCTTGATACGACCATGTGCGAGCAGGTATCGCACGTTCGTCGAGCTCCACACGCGCACTTCGCGCCCCTGATGCTTCTTGCTCCACGCGCGCAGCTGCGCCTTGGTCATGCCTTCGGTCGGATCCACAGGCTCCCCAGGCTCGCTCGGCATCTGCGGGGTGACGTCGGCCGGCACACGCACATGACCTGGGCCGCGGTCGTCGACGATCTCAAGCTCGAACACGCCGGTGGCCTGCGCGAGGACTCCGATGGCCTTCACATCGCCAGCGCGGTTGGCGCCCATCGCCGCATCCGTTCCCAGCACCAGCGTGCGCATGCCCAGTTTGCCGACCATCTGGCCGAGGAAGAACCGATATGATTTCGTGGCGAACGCCAGCGTATAGCGCACGATCAGCACATGGTCCACGCCAAGGTTCTCCAGCGTCCGCAGCCGCTGGTCGACGCTGGTCAGCGCCATGGAGTCGCGGAAGCCGTCGCCCGGTTCCTGCCCGTCATGGGCGGCCGCGTACGCGTGCACGACACCGGGACGCGGGTCGAACATCACCACCACGGAAAACGCCTTGTCGGCCTTGGCGAGTTCCACCGCTCGGCGGATGACCGCCTGATGGCCGCGGTGCATGCCGTCGAACACGCCGACCGTGACCACGGATTTCCTGTTGGCACTCAGCGTCGGCCATTCGACCAGCCCGGAGGCGTCCGGGGCAAGAGTCGTGATTTTCATGGGTGATGGTGTTCCTTACATGTTGCGCCGTATATGCGGCTTGTGGGCATGGTTCCGGCCTTCCATGATACCCGCCACCAGTGCGGCTGCGCCACCGAATGATGAACTGATTTGCATCATGCCGTCCCGATGCCGTCACTGTGTGCGGGCGCCGTCACTGTGTGCGTGGACGCACAGCGTGACGCACACCCCAAAACCATTGGAAAATAAGGATTTCTGGCATTGCGTCACTGTGTGCGTGGACGCACAGCGTGACGCACCTCGCACACAGTGACGCATTACGCGCCAAATACGGTGGCCGGCTTGGCCTCGCCACGCTTGGCGCGCTCGACGAGCGCCACCACTTCCCCGCTCTGCGGCAGATACGCGGCGGCCGTACCGTGGATGTCATAGGGGATACGCCGGCCGTACCGCAGGTTGACGGCGTCCTGATCGGTGATGGCGAGCAGCGGCATGGTGCCTCGCGCGGCATCCAGCATCGTCAGCGCCTTGCCTGCGAGCTCGTCGCCAATCACATCGAGCACGGCGCGGTTGCGGGACTGGTGGTTGCCGTTGCGGTCGGTGTACTCGCGTGTCTCCACGTGCGCGGTGATGACATTCGGCGAGGAGACGTCGAAACCGCCCACCCGCGTGCGCCGCAGCCGTATCAGGTGCCCGCCGACTCCCAGCGCCGCGCCTAGGTCGCGCCCGAGCGCGCGGATATATGTGCCCGCCGAGCAGCTGACGCGCACATCGACGTCGATCACCGGCGTCGCCTCCGCGTCATCCCGTTCCGTCGTTGCCAGCCCGTCCGCCGCCGAGACGAGCGGAAGTCCTAGCTGCCGCGTCGGGGCATAGCCGAACCGCACATCCAGCACACCGAACGCGCTGACGGTGATCCGACGCGCCTTGAGCTGCACGTCCTTGCCGTCGCGGGCCAGATCATAGGCACGTTGACCGTTGATTTTGATTGCGGAGAACGTGTTTGGCACCTGCTCGATGCTGCCGGTGAGCTGCAATGCGATGATGTCATCGATACGGTCGCGCCACAGCTGCTGGCAATCCGGCAAAAACGCTTCCTGATGCGGATGATACGCGGAGCCGTCATCCGCGACCTTTGCGGCTGCCACGACCGAACCCTTGGCCGCGTTCGCAGGCCCATTCTCGCCAGCCGACTGAGGCCCACCGGCGACCGGCAATGCCAGCAGCTCTTGCCAACGCTCGGGCGAGGTAGCCGACAGCAGTTCGCCATCGGCATCGTCGGTGGTGGTGGACTGGCCGAGGCGAATCGTCGCCTCATAGGTCTTGTCGTGTTCGACGATATGGTTCAGCAACCGCGTGGCGTTGCCGAATCCGACGACCAGCACGCCGGTGGCCATCGGGTCGAGGGTGCCGGCGTGCCCCACCTTTTTCATATGCAATGCGCCGCGCGCAGCCGCGACGATGTCATGACTGGTGACGCCACGCGGCTTGTCCACGACCAGCAATCCCGACGTAGGAGTCGCCGGCGCGGCGGAGCCAGCCACAGGCGCGGCTTGCGCAGCCACGATCGGAGCCTGCTCGCCGCCCGAGGCTTCGGGTACGGTCCCCATCAGTGAATCCTCTCCCGTCTCGCAGAACCGCTGATATGCGGCTCAGCGGTCGCCCGTTGCCTCGTCCGCCGCGTTCTCGGCGTCATCTTCCAGGGTCTCGACGCCGATGCCGTTGCCTTCGACGTCGTCATCGTCGAGGTCGTCCGCGTACTCGTCGTACTCGTCGTCATCGTCAAACTCGTCGTCATCGCGCTCTTCAGGATGCTTGTACGGGTCGGCGTCGCCCGCGTACTGCGCGGTCTCGCGCGCCTTGGCGATCTCCTCGTCACGCTTGTGCGCGACAGCCAGGATATCCTCGATCTCATGCGCCTCGCTCGGCACCTCGTCATAGATGAACTGCAGCTGCGGGGTCAGTCGCAGGCCGGCTTTGGAGCCGACCAGCGAACGCAGCCGCCCTTTCGCCTGATCGAGCGCCTGCTTGGCGCGCTTGCGCTCCCCCTGCTCGCGCCCATCATGCCCAAGCTGAGTCCAGTACACCTTGGCGATCTGCAAGTCATTGGTGACGCGCACATCGGTGATGGTCACGCTCGCAAGCCGCTTGTCGTGCAGCTGAGCTTCCATCGACGACGCGATCACCCGTTGGATCAGCGCCGCGACTCGTGCGGCGCGCGGGTTCGTTCCTGCCATAAAAATCCTTTTCCTCGATTGCGCGGCGAACCGCTGATAATATCACTCGTATCATATTCGCACATCCCCTACTCGAAGGCTCACAGCGAATCGTTCTCAATAAGAAACATGCGAGGATTGCGCACATTAGCGCACAATCGAACAAAACCGAAAAGCCCGGAGTTCCGGCCATCAGCAGCGAATACTGTTCATTGGCGAAAAACGGGGGGCGCACGAACCGTAATGAAAATGGTTCGCTGCGCCCGTCCGCGAAAAAGCGGCGGACACCCGAAAGCGCCCGCCGCCCATGTATATATGCGCCTTACTTGCGCTCGACTTCCTGCATCTCGAAGGTCTCGATGATGTCGCCGAGCTCGATGTCGTTGAAAGTGCCGAGGTTGATACCGGCCTCGTAACCTTCCTTGACCGACTGCACGTCGTCCTTGAAACGACGCAGCGAGGATATCTCCAGGTCGTTGACCGTGGCGACGCCGTTGCGCAGGATACGGCACTTCGTACCGCGCTTGACCTCGCCGTCCTGCACCATGACGCCGGCGATGTTGCCGAACTTGGAGGAGCGGAAGATCTCGCGGATCTCGGAGTGGGAGGTGACGACCTCCTCGTATTCCGGCTTGAGCATGCCCTTGAGGGCGGCCTCGATGTCTTCGATCGCCTTGTAGATGATCGAGTAGTACTTGATCTCGACGCCTTCACGGTCGGCCAGATCCGCCACCTGACGGTTCGGGCGCACGTTGAAGCCGATGATGACGGCCTTGTCGACGGTCGCGAGGTTGACGTCATTCTGGGTGATCGCGCCGACGCCGCGGTGGATGACCTGGATGCCGACCTCGTCGGACACCTCGATCTTCATCAGGGAGTCTTCCAGCGCCTCGACGGAACCGGAGGAGTCGCCCTTGATGACGATGTTGAGCATGTCCACCTCGGACTTGGCGAACTGCTCCTTGAGGCTTTCGAGCGAGACGATCTTGCGGCGCTTCGCGAGCTGCGCGGCGCGTTCGGTGGCCTGGCGCTTCTCGGCGATCTGGCGGGCGGTGCGGTCGTCGGATGCGACCAGGAAGAGGTCGCCGGCGGTCGGCACGGATGTCAAACCCAGCACCTGCACGGGCGTGGACGGGGTGGCTTCCTTCATGTGGTTGCCGTTCTCGTCGAGCATGGCGCGCACGCGGCCGTACGAGGTGCCGGCGACGATGGCGTCGCCGATGCGCAGGGTGCCCTGCTGCACGAGCACGGTCGCCACAGCGCCGCGGCCCTTGTCGAGTCGGGCTTCGACGGTGGCGCCTCGGGCGTCCATATCCGGGTTCGCACGCAGGTCGAGGTCGGCGTCGGCCGTGAGCAGCACGGCTTCGAGCAGCTTGTCGACATTGGTGCCCTGCTTGGCGGAAATGTCGACGAACATGGTGTCGCCGCCGTACTCCTCCGGCACGAGGCCGAACTCGGTGAGCTGGCCACGGACCTTCTCCGGGTTCGCACCCGGCTTATCGATCTTGTTGACGGCCACGACGATCGGCACCTTGGCCGCCTGCGCGTGGTTGATGGCCTCGACGGTCTGCGGCATCACGCCGTCATCGGCGGCGACCACGAGAATCGCGACGTCGGTGAGCTCGGCACCGCGGGCACGCATGGCGGTGAACGCCTCGTGGCCAGGGGTGTCGAGGAACGTGATCTTGCGCTTCTCGCCTTCCAGATCGACGGTCACCTGATAGGCGCCGATGCGCTGGGTGATGCCGCCGGCCTCGCGGGCGATGACGTTGGTCTTGCGGATGGTGTCGAGCAGTCGGGTCTTACCGTGATCGACATGGCCCATGACGGTGACGACCGGCGGACGCGGCTTCAGGTCCTCGTCCTCCTGCAGCTCCTCGCTGTCAAGGTCGATGTCGAACTGCTGCAGCAGCTCCTTGTCCTCCTCCTCGGCGGAGACGATCTGGATGTTCCAGCCGATCTCCTCGCCCAGGATCTGGAAGGTGGATTCGTCCAACGACTGGGTGGCCGTGGCCATCTCGCCGAGATGGAACAGCACGGTGACCAAGGCCGCCGGGTTGACGTTGATCTTCTCCGCCAGATCGGCGAGCGAGGCGCCCTGACGCAGGCGAACGGTCTGGCCGTTGCCGGTGGGGATGCGCACGCCGCCGATGACGGGTGCCTTCATCTCCTGGAATTCCTGACGCTTCGCGAGACGGTTCTTGCGGGCCTTGGACGACTTGCCGCCCTGACGGCCGAATGCGCCGGCCGCGCCGCCGCGACCGCGACCGCCGCCGCGCGACGGACCGGTTCCGGACGTGTTGGAGTTGTTCTGGAAGCCGCCGCCCTGACCAGCGCC
>ERZ1031114.199-NODE-199-length-19271-cov-8.579361_pt1 | contig 19271 bp, 18 predicted proteins | sample MGYA00518740_ERZ1031114 | MGnify/ENA primary metagenome ERZ1031114 (study PRJEB33719, sample SAMN04261276) | wastewater metagenome | biome: rural village; feature: human; material: feces | host: Homo sapiens | place: El Salvador | collected 2013-01-14 ... | reverse complement strand
GGTTTCCAGGGTGGTGAAGGTCTTGGAGACGATGATGAACAGGGTGGTCTCCGGGTCGAGGCCCTTGGTCTTCTCGGCCAGGTCGTTCGGGTCGATGTTGGAGATGTAACGGGCGGAGATGCCGGCGTCCGCGTAGGGCTTGAGCGCCTCGTACACCATGACGGGGCCCAGGTCGGAGCCGCCGATGCCGATGTTGACGACGGTCTCGATCTTCTTGCCGGTCACGCCGGTCCACTTGCCGGAACGCACTTCGTCGGCGAAGGCGTAGATGCGGTCAAGCACCTCGCGCACGTCCTTGACGGTGTCCTGACCGTCGACGATGTACTTGCCCTCGTCCTCGACCGGGCGGCGCAGCACGGTGTGCAGCACGGCGCGGTCCTCGGTGTTGTTGATGTGCACGCCGGTGTACATCGCCTTGGTGCGCTCGTCGAGCTTGACGGCCTTGGCGAGGTCGGCGAACAGCTGGAGGGTCTCCGGCTTGATCAGGTTCTTGGACAGGTCGAAGTGCAGGTCGCCGGCGTCGAACGACAGCTTGTCGACGCGCTCGGCGTCATCGGCGAACCACTGCTTGAGGCTGACGCCCTCGGCCTGCAGCTCGTCATAGTGCTTCTGCAGCGCGGCCCACTCGGGGGTCTTGGTGGCGTCAACTGGCGGATTGATGGCCATGGTATTGGTCCTTTCATCATCACTGTACGCCGGAGTCGGCTCTCCAATGCTGGCGGGCCACACCGGTTACTTCGCTTACCAAGATACTCACAAAAGCGGACAGAAACAAACAAAAAATACCCAAGATGAACAACCGTGACCGACACGACATGCCCGCGCACGACATGCCAGCCGAACTTGCATAAATCCACGGCATACAGTAAAGTCCCATTCTTGTGCGCAGGTTCATTAACGAATCGGCAGCATGCCACTTTAGCTCAGTCGGTAGAGCGGCTCACTCGTAATGAGCAGGTCGACAGTTCGATTCTGTCAAGTGGCTCCATACCCCTAGGCTCCGCGCCTAGGGTTTTGTATATCCAGCCGTTTCGACGGGTGGCACGCGCGAGTGGCGAAATCGGTAGACGCGCAGGATTTAGGTTCCTGTGTCTTTGACGTGAGGGTTCAAGTCCCTTCTCGCGCACGCGGAACCATACCTCCGCAATCGCCACAGGGAATAGAGAAGTATGACCGCGATACTGAAACCCATAGCGTTTCTGCTCATCATCGTCGCCGCGTATCTGGTCAAGCGGGCGGGACTGTTCAGGCCACGCGACTATCGCGTCATGCAGGTGGTGGTGTTCGATTTCACGCTTCCCGCCTCCATCATCGTCTCGTTCGCCACGAACCCGCATCATCTGAGCATGCTGCTGATCTCGGTGTTCGCCATCGTCTTCGGCCTGCTGCCGCTGCTGCTGGTGTATGCGGCGACCCGGCACAAGCCCGTCGCGGACCGCGCGTTCCTGATGCTCAACTGCTCCGGATTCAACATCGGCAATTTCTGCTTCCCCGTAATCCAGGCGTTCATGGGGCCTTCGGCGCTGGTCACCGCCTCGATGTTCGACATCGGCAATTCCGTGATCGTGACCGCCGGCTCAAACGTGATGACGACGTCGCTGCTGCACATCGACATGGACCGGCCGCTCACCGAACAGCATGCGGGAGCCGCGCCGACACTTCCCTATTCGAAGCCACGGGACAAAGACGCCCGCAGGCTCGCCCGTCGCGCGAAGGCCAAGCAGATCCTCAAGGGATTCCTTGCTTCGGTGCCGTTCGACGTGTATCTGCTGATGATCGTGGTCATGATCTTCAGCATTCACATCCCGGCGTTCGTGCCGACGCTGCTGCAGCCGGTGGCGGACGCGAACTCGTTCTGCTCGGTGTTCATGGTGGGCATGCTGATGGATTTGCCGCGCACCGGCAAGGATGTCGGCAGCGTGCTGCGGGTGCTCGGTTGGCGCTTGCCGCTCGGCGTGCTGTTCGCGGCCGCTTGCTGGTTCCTTCTGCCGTTCGACGCGTCCGTGCGAAAGACGGCGGTGATGCTGTCGCTCGCGCCCACGGCCGTGTTCTCGACACTGTTCACCGACCGCGTACTCGGCAACGCGAAGCTCGCCGGGTTCACGCTGTCCGTCACCGCGGTCATCTCAATCGTGCTGATGTCCATCGTGAATTTCGTGATTCCCGCGTGAGTGCCGAACATGCGCTCTCAAAACTCGCAGATACGATTTCACCGATTTCGCAGAAACGGCGGAAAATAGCGGAAAACCGCAAAACCCGTTTTTGTATCTGCGAGTTTTGAGAGCGTGATTCTACCGCAACAGCGCCTCGACCGCCGGCACGAGAGCCTTGATGGCTTTGCCGCGGTGCGAAATCGCGTTCTTTTCCGCCGCGTCCATCTCCGCGCTGGTCAGCGGATGGTCCGCAGCGGCCCGCTCCGGCTGGTCGTCCGGCACGAACAGCGGGTCGTAGCCGAAACCATGCTCGCCGCGCGCCGCGCGCAGGATGCGCCCCGGCATTTCGCCGATTTCGACGGTTTCGGAGACGATGGCGTGCCTCCCGCCCGCCACAGGGGTCGCGGAATCCGGCACGGCCAGTGCGGCGGCGCAGCGGAAACGGGCCGTGCGCGCCGCGTCCGGGATGTCGGAGAGCTGGGCGAGTAGCAACGCGTTGTTCGCCGGATCATTGCCATGCTCCCCCGCCCAGCGCGCGGACAGGATGCCAGGCGCGTTGCCCATCACGTCCACAATCAGTCCGGAGTCGTCGGCGATGGCCGGCAGGCCGGTGAGACCGGCCACAAACCGCGCTTTGAGCAGTGCGTTCTCCTGGAAGGTGACACCCGTCTCGACCGGGTCGGGCAGGCCGAGGCTGCCGGCGGAGACAAGCTCCACCTGAGCGGCGTCCGCGCCCAGATCCTCTTCGAGAATGCGGCGGATTTCAACGAGTTTGCCTTCGTTGTGCGTAGCGACGACGAGTTTCATGGGGGTCCTTTATTCCTTACCTATGGTTGTGCATGACGGGGTGAGGCCGATCGCCCGCCGGCGGCGTGCCCGACTCGTTTCAATCGAGCGAGAGGGCGGCACGCTGGGCGGCCTGAAGCTCCTTGTTGCCCTTTTCGGCGAGGTCGAGCAATGTGTTGAGTTCGGCGCGGTTGAACGGGCGGTGTTCGGCGGTGCCCTGGATCTCGATGAAGTCACCGGATCCGGTCATCGCCACGTTCATGTCGGTCATCGCCTGACTGTCCTCGATGTAGGGCAGGTCAAGCATCGGCGTGCCGTTGATAACGCCGACCGACACCGCGGAAACGGCGTCTTTGAGCACGCGGTCGGCCGAACGAATGTGGCGCTTCTGCTCAGCCCAGCGCATCGCGTCGACCAGCGCCACATACGCGCCGGTGATCGAGGCGGTGCGGGTGCCGCCATCGGCCTGCAGCACATCGCAGTCGATCTGGATCTGGTTCTCGCCAAGCGCCTTCATGTCGACGACGCCGCGCAGGCAGCGGCCGATCAGACGGCTGATCTCATGGGTGCGGCCGCCGACCTTGCCGCGCACTGACTCGCGGTCGGTGCGCTCGGCGGTGGCTCGCGGCAGCATCGAATATTCGGCGGTCACCCAGCCGAGTCCGGAATCCTTGCGCCAGCGCGGCACCGACGGTGTGAACGTCGCCGTGCACATCACGCGCGTGTTGCCGCATTCGATGAGTACCGATCCTTCGGGCACGTCCGTGAAGTGCCGCGTGATGCGCACCGGGCGCAGTTCGTCCACTACGCGGCCGTCCGCGCGAATCACCATTGCCTTGTCCAACATGTCTTTGATTTCAGCCATGCCTTCAACGTAGCACCATGCGGCGAACGTGCCCGCAGCGCGGCACGTCTCCCGCCGCCGCTGCGGCAGCCATCGTGACCGCCGTCACGCCGAATGGCTCTTGCGCGAGTCGCCGCGCGACACTAGGGTTTTGGATAACACACGATTCTTGTCTTGCGGGAGGGCGGTCATGGTCGATTATTCACCGGCACTGATGACGGATATGTATGAGTACACGATGCTGGACGCCAGCCTGAAGGATGGCACGGCGAACCGCAAATGCGTGTTCGAGGTGTATACGCGCCACCTGCCCGAAGGCCGCCGTTACGGTGTCGTGGCGGGCATCGGCCGCATTCTGGATGAGCTGGGTCGGTTCCTCCTCAGCGACGAGGACCTGCGTTTCCTGTCCGACCGCAAGGTGGTTAGCAAGGAGACGATTTCGTGGCTGGAGAACCTGCATTTCTCCGGTTCGATCAAGGGTTACCGCGAGGGCGAGATGTTCTTCCCGAATTCGCCGATTCTGCAGGTCGAGGGCACGTTCGGCGAGTGCACGCTGCTGGAGACGCTGGTGCTGAGCGTGCTGAACTATGATTCGGCGGTCGCATCCGCCGCCTCGCGCATGGTGAGTGCCGCGAAGGACCGCCCCTGCATGGACATGGGCGGGCGCCGCACCAACGAGTGGGCCGCGGTGGCAGCCGCACGAGCCGCAGTCATCGGCGGTTTCCAGGGCACAGCGAACCTGCTTGCGGCGCAGCTGTATGGACTGAAGGCCATCGGCACCGCCGCGCACTGCTTCACGCTCGTACATGATGACGAGCGCAGCGCCTTCGCCTCGCAGGTCGAGGCGCTTGGCCGCAACACCACGCTTCTGGTGGACACGTACGGCGTCGAAGAGGCGGTGAAGACCGCCGTGGAGGTCGCAGGTCCTCAGCTGGGCGGCGTGCGCATCGATTCGGGTGATCTGGCCGCCATGGCGCAGCGCGTGCGCAACCAGCTGGACGCCCTGGGCGCGACGAACACGAAGATCACCGTCACCAACGATCTGGACGAGTACGCGCTGGCCGCCCTGCAGAGCGCGCCGGTGGACTCGTACGGCGTGGGCACGATGCTGGTCACCGGCTCCGGTGCCCCGACCTGCGCGATGGTGTACAAGCTCACCGAGCGCGAGAATTCGGCTGGCGTGATGCAGCCCGTGGCGAAGAAGTCGAAGGACAAGGCCAGTGTTCCCGGCCGCAAGCTCGCCTACCGTTCATATGAGTATGGTCTGGCCGAGACGGAACATGTGATCTCCGGATCGGAAACCCAGCTGGCCGAGTATCGTCCGGCTGAGGGATGGAAGGACCTGCTGGTCGACTACGTCGACCACGGTGACATCGATTCACGTTATCAGGGTCACGCCGCCATCGCCGACGCGCACGAATACCGGGCCAAGGCCCTGCGCGAACTGCCGATCACCGCGCAAAGCCTGATGAAAGGCGAGCCGGTAATCCCCACCGAAATCACCGTGCTGTAATCCTTCTGGCCCTGCGAGCTCGATGTCAAGCCCGGTCAGCACCTCGACCATCACGGCCACCACCTTGCTGACGCTGATGTGTGTGGATGCCAGCATGTCGAAGAACCAGTCGGAATACGCCCATGTCCTCGGCAGCGCATGGCTCTTCTTCTCTTCCGGACCGCACCGCGTGGCCCATTCGCGGCGGACCAGCATGTCCATCTGCTCGCGCTCGAACCGCTTGCCCTCCGCCTTGTCGGCGAACAGCGGCAGCGGCGACTTGTAGTACTGGCGTCCGTCGCTGTACGAGTTCTCGCGCTGCTTCTGCATCATCTTCTGCTTCATGCTCTCCAACCTGTCGTTGGAGACCTTCAGGCCCTCGCGAAGATGCCGCGCCTCGTCCTGCAGCTGGGTGAGGTACTGGAACACCTCGTCGGCGGCGGACTCGTCGATATGGCCGTCGTCGTCGGTGATAAATTCGACGAGCTCCTGCATCGAGTCGAATTGCGTGCGCGTCATGGCGGCGCCTTCCGGCAGGGCTGCCGACAGCCCCCCCCCCACGCCGCTTTCGGGGTGACGAGGTCGAATACGGCGGCGACATCATGCAGATTCGAGGCGAGGCTGTTCGCGTCGAACAGGGGCTTGCCGAAGCGACGGGTCACCACTACCGCGGGATGCTGGCGGTCGGGGGACGTCAGGTATTCGGATAGGGCTTCGGCCTCGTCGGCATCGCTGATGGCAATCGCAGTGCCCGTCATCGTATCGTAAGGTTCCAGTGGCTCATATTGCGATGAATTGGATTGCGCTGTCATGGCGAACGGTGATGTGCCGGTCTGTATCGAACCTGATTGTGCGGAACCAGACTGTGCGATGGCATCGATCCCCTGCAACGCTTCCCCGCCATTATTTCATATTTCGCACGGCATGTTCCACAATGTCCGCTTTCGCGATAGACGCCGTTTCTTCAAGATTCCGGGGAATCCGCGCGATGTGCTACACCGATGGGCATCACCGCAAAAACAAAAACCGGGCGGGAAAGAACCCGCCCGGCAATGTCATGCTCGGCCACGCCGATACCGCATCAGCGGCCCTTAATCTCGGAGCCGATGACCTTTTCGCTCAGCGCCTTCGGACCGCGCGTCACGGCGACCGCGCCGGAACGCACCAGCTCGATCACGCCGTAGTGCTCCAACAGACCCAGCAGCGCGTCGATCTTGCCTTCGGCGCCGGTGGCCTCGATGGTCAGCGACTCCGGGTTCACATCGACAACACGCACACGGAACAGGCGCACGATCTCCAGCACGTCAGAACGGTTCGACTCGTTCGCCGCCACCTTGATGAGCACCAGTTCACGCTCCACAGTGGTGTTCGGATCGAGTTCGACGATCTTGAGCACGTGCAGCAGCTTGTTGAGCTGCTTGATGATCTGCTCCAGCGGCACGGCCTCCACGTCGGCGGTCACGGTGACGCGGGAAATGTCCGGACGCTCGGTCGGCGAGACGGACAGCGAGTTGATGTTGAACGCACGACGGGCGAACAGACCGGCGATGCGGGCCAGCACGCCGGGACGGTTCTCGACGAGCACCGACAGCGTGTGACGCTCGGAACCGAGGCGGGAAGCGGGATACATAGCCATAATCACTTACTCCTTATTCCTTGACAACCGTGCCGTCACGCCTGGTCACCATCGTCGACGCCCTTGTGCAGCAGCGGCTGCGTGCCCGGACGATACGCGACCTCGTTGTTGGACGCGCCGGCTGCCACCATCGGCCACACCATGGCGTCCTTCCATACACGGAAGTCGATCAGCACCGGACGGTCGTTGATCTCGTTCGCCTTGTTGATCGCGTCAATCGCCTCGTCCTCGGTGAACGCGCGAAGGCCGACGCAGCCGTACGCCTCGGCGAGCTTGACGAAATCAGGCACGTCGAAGAACTCTCCGCCTTCCTTCGAATCGCCGTCAGCCAGGTTGGTCTGGGAGTAGTGCTGTCCGAAGAACAGAGTCTGCCACTGGCGCACCATGCCGTACACGGAGTTGTTGATGATGGCGATCTTCACCGGCGCATGATCCAGGAACGCGGTCGTCAGCTCTTCGGAAGTCATCTGGAACGAGCCGTCGCCCGCGATCAGCCACACCGGCTTGCGCCCCTTGAAGTCGCGCTGGGAGCCGACCGAAGCGCCGATGGCGGCCGGAAGGCCGAAGCCCATCGTGCCGAGGCCGCCGGAGGAGATCCACGAATGCGGCTTCTCGAAATCAATCAGCTGGGCCGACCACATCTGGTGCTGACCGACGTCGGACACCCAGATCGTGGAGGGGTCGGCATGGTCGGACAGCTGCTTGATGACCCACTGCGGCGCGAGCGAACCATCGGTCGGCTTATCGCACGGCTGATCGTAATCGATGGCATATTCCTCGCGCAGGCGGTTGAGCTCGTCCCACCACGGCTTGAGGTTCGGCTTGCCGCCGATGGCCTGAGAACGCTTGATTTCGGGAATCAGGTCGTTGAGCACGGTGGACACGTCGCCGACGATCGGCACGTCGGGAGCGCGGTTCTTGCCGATTTCGGCCGGATCGATGTCGATGTGGATCACCCGCGCGCCGGGTGCGAACGCGTCGAGCTTGCCGGTCACACGGTCGTCAAAGCGCGCGCCGATGGCGACCAGCAGGTCGCAGCGCTGCGCGGCCGCGGTGGCGGCGACGGCGCCGTGCATGCCGAGCATTCCAAGCGCCTTGGGGTTCGAGTTCGGCACGATGCCGCGGGCCGGGAGCGTGGTGACGATCGGCGCGCCGGTCACTTCGGCCAGCTCGGCCACTTCGGCGGACGCGTTGGAACGCACCGCGCCACCGCCCACGTACAGCACGGGACGGTACGACTGCGCGAACAGCTTCGCCGCATCCGAGATCACGCGGCCGTGCGCCTTCGTGGTGGGGTTGTAACCGGGCAGAATCATGCGCTGCGGCCACGAATAATACATCTCGCCGGTCTGCGCGGTCTTGGTCAGGTCCACGACCACCGGGCCGGGGCGGCCCGAACGGGCGATATAGTGCGCCTCGGCGAGCACGCGGGGGATATCCTGTGCGCGGGTCACCAGATACGAGTGCTTGACGACCGGATAGGTCGCCCCAACGATGTCCGCCTCCTGGAAGGCGTCGGTGCCGATGGCGTTCACGCCCACCTGACCGGTGATCACGACGAGCGGCACGGAATCCATGTTCGCGTCGGCGATTGGGGTGATCATGTTCGTCGCGCCCGGGCCGGACGTGACGATGCACACGCCCACGCGGCCTGTCGCCACCGCATAGCCTTCGGCGGCATGGCCGGCGGCCTGCTCGTGGCGCACGAGCGTGAACCGGAACTTCGTATCGTCGTTGATCGCGTGGAACACCGGCAGGATGGCGCCGCCGGGCAGGCCGAACACGTCCTGCACGCCCAAATCCTCCAGCGCGCGAATCAACGCCTGCGCGCCGGTCATTTTCTCACCGTCGATGATCGTCTGCTTGTCTGCGGATGCGGTGTTTTTCGGAACGCCGCTGAACGCCTGCAATGGTGTGGGTAGAGCCATCATGTCCTCTCAACTCAAATCGTTCGGTCATATGCCTGGACCCGTCGCGCCTCGCGAGCGTTCATGACTTGCGTGCGCCGACGGTCACGATGCGCGTTCGCTTGTGGCTATGGCGTCTGTGATTCGTATTTTCTCAGTTTAAGCATACAGGTGACAGCATCGCGCAATCGCCGTTCACCAGTTGGTCAGTTGCCGGCCGAGCCGCTGCGCCGGTGCTTGGACGAGCCGTTCTTGCGGGCCGCCTTGAGCGCGGGCGCGTACCGGTCGAGCTCATGCCAGGCCATTTCCGCCGCGGCGAGCTGCGCCTTGCGCTTGCTGGTGCCGGTACCCTTGCCGATGATGTCGTCTTTCGGGCCGATGGTGGCCTTGGCGGTGAATTCCTGCGCGTATTCGGGGCCGGACACGCTCATGCGGTACCGCGGCTCATCCAGGCCGAGCTCGTGCGCCTTCACGGTCAGCGAGGTCTTCCAGTCCAGGGCTGGTCCTTCGGTGGCCACTTCCGCCAACGTGTCGTCGATGAGCCGGTGCACGACCTTGCGCGCGCCTTCGATGCCGTGCTCCAGGAACGTGGCGCCGATCAGCGATTCGACGATGTCGCACAGAATGGAGCTTTTCTCGGCACCGCCGGACTCCGCCTCGCCGTGCCCGAGCAGGATGAACGGGCCGACGTGCAACTTGTCCCGGGCGATCGCCGACAGGGCCTCCTCCGAAACGGCCTTGGCGCGCATCTTCGCCAGCTGGCCTTCGGTCATGTCGGGATGCAGCGTGAACAGCGTCTCGGTCGATACCAGTTCCAGCACGGCGTCGCCGAGGAATTCCAGCCGCTCATAGTTCGATGTGCCGGGGTGTTCGTGCGAGAACGAACGATGGGTGAGCGCCTGTATCAGCAGATCCGGGCTGATGGTGACGCCCAGCGCGGAGAACAGCTCTTCGCGCGGTTCAGGTTCAGTCATGTTTTTCTCCTTGTCCACCGTATCCGGCCGCACGCGCACGCCCTGAACGCATACGCGCAGTGTCCGGATGGCAATGCGACAATATACGAAGACCCTGCCACCCGTCGATGGCAGGGTCTTCATTTCGCTATCGGCATTCGGCTGCGATCACTTGGTGTGAGCGGAGCGAATGGCTGCGCGGTACACGCGGCCGCGGTAGGAGCCGCAGCTCGGGCAAGCCATGTGCGGCAGCGCCGGAGCGCCGCAGTTCGGGCATGCGATGGTCTGGGCGGCGGTAGCCTTCCAGTTCGCGCGACGCGAGTGCGTGTTGGCGCGCGAGGTCTTGTACTTAGGCAGTGCCATTTGTTATTCCTCTGTTTCGTTCGAACAATTGAGCTTAAGCGTACGGTATCTTAACGCATCGCCCGTACAACGGCATGTCGCGGCGTCGCGCGAGCAGGTTCCCAGACCCGCACGCCGATCGCCCACCGTTACTTGTCGCCGTGCTCCTCGGCCTCCAGCTGGGCCTTCAACCCGGCCAGAGCCGCGAACCGCAGATCGGTCACGTCATGATGATGGTCCGGGTGCTCGTTGAGGTCGACGCCGCACTGCGAGCACAGTCCCCGGCAGTCCTCGCGGCACAGGGGCTGCAATGGCAGCGCCTCCACCAGCGTGTCACGCAGCAGCGCCTCCAGGTCGGCGAACGCCCCGTCTCGGCTCAGCGGATACACGTCCTCGGACTCGTCCTCCCCCGCGACGATCTCCACGTCCTCGTTCTTGGGCTTGCCGTGCGAGCGGGCCTTCGCGCTCTCCTCGTAGGGGAAGAACGCGACGACGTCCACACCCCAATCGCGCTTGATGGGCTTGAGGCAGCGTGTGCACTCGGCCGCGACGGGCGCTTCGATGCGAGCGGTCAGCACCAGGCCGTCGACTATCGAGTCGAACGAGCCGTGCACGCTGACGTCCGCGCCCTCCTTCACGCCGATGACCTCATCGCCGATGCCGCTCGGCGCGGGAAACACCGCGTCCACCGTCTTGGACTGCCCCGGCCGCGACGCCACCTGCGCCACGCTGACCGCCCATGCGGAATCCTCCGGTCGTGCCATGCAAATCTCCTCCCTGCTGCTGCCGCGCATGCTGTTGCGCGTTCCGTTACACTCCGGCGCGCCCCTACTGCGCTTCCGGATAATCGTTGATGTTCAGGTGCGGCATCTGCTCGCCCGCCGCGCGCTGCCGTTCCTCAAGCACGTTGAGTCCTGCCTGCACGTCGTGACTGAGCTTGCCGAGCTGCTCCTGCAGGCCGGTCATCACCGTCGTGCAGTACTCGTCGGCGCCATTGGTCAGATGGTCGGCACGCGCCTGCGCCTTGTCGAGAATCGCACGCGCACGCTGCCGCGCCTTGTCGGTGATGTTCTCCTGGCCGACGAGGATCTGCGCCTGCTTGTTGGCCTCGTCCAACGTGTCGGCGGCACGGCTCTGCGCCGACGCGATGATGGCGTTCGCCTGCGTCTGCGCGGATTCCAAGCGCCGCTCGGCCTCGCGCATCAGCGCGGACGCGCGCTCCAGCTGCACCGGGAGCATCCGCTTGAGCTCGTCCAGCTGACCGGCGAACTCCTCGCGGTCCACACGCACCATGCTGGGCGCGAACAGGCTGGTCTTCGCGGCCTCCAGCGTCGCCTCCATCGAGTCGATGATGTCATAGACGGTGGTGAACTCCTCGCGGGACTTCACCTCCTCGGGGTTCATGTCGGCCTTCGGATCCAGCGTCTCGCGCAAATCGGGGAGCTGACTGATCGGGAACGTCGGCTTGGACTGCTTCGCGTAATCGGATATGTCCGGCTTGTTCTCGTGCGTCGCAGCGGCGGCCGGCTGCGGATTGTGCGACATTTCGTCCCACACGCTGGCAGGTGCCGCGCTTTCCGGCGCATCGTTCAGCCGCGCCGCGGCCGCATACGTGACGCTGTAGGCGTCGGTCGACTGCGCGGCCGGCTCGGTGCCGGTCGCGGGATTCATGGCGGCGCCGCCGTCGTTGCCGTCACCGACGTTGACGATGCCATCGTTCGTTGATTCATCCATGCTGCATCTCTTTACTTTTATTCCGGTCACGTATCAGCGACCGGAAAACCCAGACAATATCATATGGGATTCGCGTCGCGACGTCACTCGCCACGCTCATGGTTCAACGCCTCGTCCAGCATCGGCACCACGCCATCAGGCACCATGCCGGTCACGTCGCCGCCATGCCGGGCGACGTCCTTGACGATGGAGCTGGAAATATGCTCAAGCACCGGGTCGGCCGGCAGGAACAGCGTCTCCACCTCTGCGAGCTTGCGATTGACCAGGGCCATGCCCAGCTCCGCCTCGTAATCGCCGTTCTGCCGCAGGCCCTTGACGATGACGGTGGCACCGATCTCCTTGCAGTAGTCGGTGATCAGGCCGGTCGTGGACGCGACCTTGACATCGGGGAATCCGTCGTGGTCGAGCGCCTGACGAATGATATCCACTCGCGTATGCGCCGGGAACATCGGGGTCTTCGCGGCGTTCACGGCCACGACCACGTGCACTTCGTCAAAAAAACGGGCGCACCGCTCAATGACATCCAAATGTCCCGCGGTCACGGGGTCATACGATCCTGGGCATACTGCGATAGTCATATGCATAGCCTACCGCGAATCGCCGGACAGTCCGTATACGAGCGAGCCGGGGCTCAGACGCCGGACATGCAGCGGTAGCATGCGGGCATTATCATGAATCTATGCCGGCGGAAGACAGACCGGCCATTCGCCGCTATGATGTCGTCATGGATGAAGGAATGGAGTCGAAATGTCATCTGAACCGTCAACACAGCTAAAGCCGACATCCGCCGTCGCAGGAGGGATCGCCGCGGATCTCGCGGATCCGGTGTCGCCGCTGTCCACCCCGGACCAGGGCACGGGGACGGCGGTGCTGGAGCGTCCGGAAACCGAGGAGCAGACCGACCGTTCCGACAATGGCGACGCCGACCGGTTCGCGCACTATGTGTCGCGCGATCGCATCGCCGAATCGAAGCTCACCGGCCGGCCCGTGGTCGCGCTGTGCGGCAAGATCTGGGTGCCGAAGCACGACCCGTCGCAATACCCCGTCTGCCCGGACTGCAAGCGCATCTATGAAGAGATGATGAAGTAAAGTCGCGCGCCGCGATTACTCCAGTTTTTCGGACAATTCCATCCATTCGGTCTCCAAGGCGCCGGACTCGTCGGAGACGGCCTGAAGCTGCCCGTTGAGCTTGTTCAGCCCCTCATAGTCGCTCGGATCATGGGCGGCCATATCCGCTTCGAGCGCGGTCTTCTGCTCCTCCAGCTTTGCGAGCTTGCGCTCGATGGCGGAGATGCGCTTGCTGGTCTCGCGGAATTCCTTGCCGCTGAGCTTGGGGGCGTCGTCCGCCGTGGCAGTGACACCGGAGCCGGCCGGCTCCTTCTGCGAAGCCGATACGCCTGCCGGCGCTGCGGTCTTCGCTTTTTCGATTATATCGAGATAATCGTCGACGCCACCGGGCAGATGCCGCACCTTACCGCCGATCAGTGCGAACTGCTGGTCGGTGACGCGCTCCAGCAGGTACCGGTCGTGACTGACGACGATCAGCGTGCCCGGCCACGTGTCGAGCAGATCCTCCATGACGGCGAGCATATCGGTGTCGAGGTCGTTGCCGGGCTCGTCCATGATGAGCACGTTCGGCTCATCCAGCAGGATCAGCAGCAGCTGCATGCGGCGCTTCTGTCCGCCCGACAGGTCGCGGATCGGCGTCATCAGCTGCGCGGATTCAAAGCCGAGCCGTTCCATCAGCTGACCGGGCGTGACTTCCTTGCCGTCGACGATATAGCTGGGCTTGTAGCGGGACAGTACTTCCTTGATCTTGTATTTGCCGAGTTTCTCCAGCTCGTCGAGCCGCTGCGAAAGCACCGCGAACTTCACGGTCTTGCCGATGTTGACATGCCCGGCTGTCGGCGTGAGCGTGCCGTCGATGAGCTTGAGCAACGTGGATTTGCCGGCGCCGTTCGCGCCGACGATGCCGAAACGGTCACCGGGGCCGATCAGCCAGGTCACGTCGTCGAGAATCTTGCGACCGGCGACGGTGATCTTCTGCGCCGCGGAGGTGACCTGCGGCGCGACCGACTCTTCCGTGACACCCTTACGTTCCGCGAGCGCCTCCGCCTTCGCCTTGGCTTCCGCTGCGGCCTGGATGGATTCCGGCACGCCGGCGTCCACGAGACGCGGGTCGGCGAGCGTGTCGACGGCGACTTCGACGGAACCGGTCACGCGCGGCTCCGAGTATAGGGAGGGGACGATATCGATCTGAGAGGAGGAGGCGGGGGCCTGATCCGCCGCCGTGTCGTCGGTCGGCGTGACCGGCTGCTCGCCTTGGCTTTTCGCGAAGATCTGCGTGACGTCGATCAGGTCGACGACCTGCTTGCCCAGGCGCGACGTAGCCATCTGCTTGAGTTCGACGGCGTTGCGCATGGGCGGCACGTCGGCGATGAGCTCCCGCGCGGCCTTGACATGGAACTTCTGCTTGGTGGAGCGGGCGCGGGCGCCGCGCGACAGCCAGGCGAGCTCCTTGCGCGCGAGGTTGCGGCGCTTCGTCTCTCGCACATCGGCCTGTCGGTCGCGCTCCACGCGCTGCAGCATGTATGCGGAGTAGCCGCCTTCGAACGGGTCGATCACGCCGTCGTGGACCTCCCACATCGACTCGCACACCTCGTCGAGGAACCAGCGGTCGTGGGTGACGAGCAGCAGCGCCCCCTGCCCTTTCGACCAGCGGTTCTTGAGATGTTCGGCAAGCCAGTGGATCGTCACGACGTCCAGATGGTTGGTGGGCTCGTCGAGCGCGAGGATGTCCCAATCCTTGAGCAGCAGCCGGGCCAGGTCGGCGCGGCGTCGCTGGCCTCCGGACAGCGAGCCGACGCGGGCGTTGAGGTTGATGCCGCCCAGCAGCGCCTCGACGATCTCGCGCGACTTGTTGTCGGCGGCCCACTCGTAATCCTCGCGGCCTTCCAGCGCGGCCGCGCGCACGGTGGCGTCGTCGTCCAGCGGGTCGCGCTGGTCGAGCATGCCGAACGTCAGTCCGCCGCGCTTGGTGACTCGCCCGGAATCCGGCTCCTGAGTGCCTTTGAACAGGTGCAGCAGCGTGGATTTGCCGTCGCCGTTGCGGCCGACGATGCCGATGCGATCGCCCTCGAATACGCCCTGCGTCACATCGGTGAAGATGGTTTTGGTGGCGAAGGCGAGTGAAACGTGTTCCAATCCAAGGTCATAAGTCGGCATGACTCACCAATGTAGCGTCAGCGGTGGGCATCAACGTCCGAACCACCATACGCCCCCGCTGGCTCGTCATGTTCGCCCCCCGCCAGCGGGGAGCGAACTCGCAGTTCGCTAGCGCAGGGATTGGGCGTAGGTGTTGCAGCGGGCGGCGAATCCGCCGAACACCTGCTCGGCCAACGGCTGCAGGCGCGGATTATATTCGGCGAACGCTTCGCGCAGCTGCGACTTCGATCCGCCCACCGCCTTGAGGTCCTTGACCATCGAGGACTCATCCAGCCATTCCTCCAGCAACGTCGGCGTCACTTCGAGATGGAACTGCATGCCCAGCGCCGAGCCGATGCGGAACGCCTGCACCTTGGTGTGCTCGGACCGCGCCAGCAGCTGGGCGCCGGCGGGAAGCCCCACCACGTCATTGTGCCAGTGCAGCACGTCGATCTGCTTGTTCCACATCGAGAAGTAATTGTGCTTGTCAACGCGCTTGATCGGCGCGAACCCGATTTCCGGCGACTCGCCACGGCTGAGTTTGCCGCCCAGCGCGGTGGCGATGATCTGATGGCCGAGGCACACGCCCAGCACCGGCTTGCCGACGCTGATGGCCGCCTTGACCAGTTTCGCCTCGACCTTGAGACCGGGATACTTGTCATAATCCAGCGCGCCCATCGGACCGCCCATAATCACCAGTCCGGCGACCTGCGCGAAGTCAGGCAGATCGGGCTTCTTTTCCTTGGCGATGTTCACCACCGTGGACGACATGTTCAGGTCGTCCAGGTTGTCCAGGATGCGCCCCGGCTTCTCCCACGGGACGTGCTGCACGATAAGCACTTGCGATTGCGTCATAACTCCATTGTTGCATCACCTACGTAAACTTTGCACACCGTTTCTTCATCTTTTGTATTTCCAGCCGCGCCCGGGCGGCCGCGCAATCACATTTGCCGGGTGGTTTGTCTGGCGGTTTGTCGTATAACGCGAATACGCTCGACATTATGACACAAGCCTCAGAACCGCAGAATTCCAACACTTCCGAGAACGCCGGCGTGGCGCGCGCCGCGGCCGGCCTGAAGCTGTATGACACGGCTTCGCACACGGTCTCGCGTTTCACCCCGATCAAGCCCGGCCAGGTGGGGATCTACGTGTGCGGCGCCACCGTGCAGAGCTCCCCGCACATCGGCCATATCCGAGCGGCCGTCGCGTTCGATGTGGTGCGGCGATGGATGCTGCGGCTGGGATATCAGGTCACGTTCGTGCGCAACGTGACCGATATCGACGACAAAATCCTCGACAAGGCGGCCGCGGCAGGCCAGCAGTGGTGGGCACGCGCGTACTTCTACGAGCGGGAGTTCACGCAGGCGTATGACACGCTTGGCGTGCTGCCGCCGACGTATGAGCCCCGCGCGACCGGGCACATGATCGACATGATCGACCTGATCCGCCGCATCATCGACAACGGTCACGGCTACGTAGTTTATGACGTGGATGGCAAGCCGACCGGCAACGTGTATTTCGACGTGGCGAGCTGGCCGCATTACGGCGAGCTGACCCATCAGAAGCAGGGTGCCGCCGAGGCCGACGAGGCCGCCGCCGTGGCTGACCGCATGGGCCCGTCCGTGGATGCGGCCGGCGACGACAAGTACAATCCGATCGACCCCGCCGACGCATCCCCCGACAAGCACGATCCGCGCGATTTCGCGCTGTGGAAGGCGCCGAAGCCCACCGACCCGCAGGACGCGCACTGGTCGACGCCGTTCGGCGTGGGCCGCCCCGGCTGGCACATCGAATGCTCGGCCATGAGCCACCGGTATCTGGACGGCATGTTCGACATCCACGGCGGCGGACTGGACCTGCGCTTCCCCCATCACGAGAACGAGATGGCGCAGACGCGTGCCGCCGGATACGAGTCGGCCGCACGCTGGATGCATTCGGCATGGGTGACCGCCAAGGGCGAGAAGATGTCGAAGTCGCTGGGCACCGGCCTGTCCGTGCCGAGTGTGCTGGCCGAGCACTCCGCATGGGTGGTGCGCTATGCGCTCGGCTCCGTGCAGTACCGTTCGATGCTCGAATGGTCCGACCAAGCGCTGGTCGAGGCCCAGGCCGCATACGAACGCATCATGAACTTCATCGAGCGCGCCGGCGTGGCTTTGGGTGAGCAGCCCGAGCGCGCCGAGATCGCCGGGGTCAGCGCCGATGATCTTCCCGCCGATTTCGTCTCCGCGATGAATGACGACGTGAACGTCTCCGGCGCCACGGCGGCGATCTTCACCGCGATTCGCAACGGCAACACGCTGCTGAGCAAGCTGGATGACCGTGCCGACGGCGATGCGGCCCGCGCCGAGGTGCGCAGCGCCCTGGTCGCGGTGCGGGCGATGCTGGATGCGCTGGGACTGGATCCGCTGGCCGAGCCGTGGGCCGGTGCCGCAGGCGCGGACGGCAACGGCGAGAGCCGCGAGCATGATGTGCTGGACGCCCTGATCACGGAGCAGCTGAACGCCCGCGCCGAAGCGCGCAAGTCCCGCGACTTCGCCAAGGCGGACGCGATTCGCGACGCGCTGGGTGCCGCCGGCATCGCCATCGAGGACGGCCCGCAAGGCAGCACGTGGAGTTTGAAGTAATCCTCCCCGACACTGTGTGATCCGTTATGTTGAGCCCCGCCCCAAAGCGGGGCTCAACTGGTTACGGTTATGCGATCGGAGCATATTTTGACGGTGAAAGCGCCGATAGCAGCCCAGCATTGTCGCTGGCATTATGCCAGCAAATGCAATCAGATACCGAGCAGGAACGCCCCGGCATCATCGCGGGACAGTCATGATCATCCGATCCTGTTCCGCTCCTTAATCGAACACGAAATCGACATCCACGATATGCAGCCGCTTGGTCAGCTCCTTCTCCAAGTCTCGCTTGCACTCCACCAGATCCTCCACGTCAATGCTCTGCCCGATACCGCTCAGATACACATCGACCGTATAGTTCATGCCGGTCTTGAACACCAGTACCTGCTCGTAATCGGTGTTCTGCGGCAGATGCCGCTGCGCCGCCGACTCCACGAACGCGTTCGTCGCATCGTCATCATGCACTCCGCCGACCAGTTCCACGAACGCGTCCTTGAGCACGCCGAACGGCTCCTTGATCGTGAGCAGCACCAGTGCGACGGTGATGAAGAAATCACCGGTGTAATGCAGGAAATCCAGAGGGCCACCAGCCGGCAGGAACCACAGGAACACGGCCACCACACCGATGCCGAACGACATCGAACCGTCGACCAGCGTGCTCTTGCACTCCGCGGTCAGCATCGTGCTGGAATTGCGGATGCGCCGGTTCTCGCGCCGGTAATACAGGTACAGTCCTAGGCAGACGGCCACGGTCAGGATCTCGTAAATCACCACGGGCCCGGTCTCGATGCGCCCGCCCTGCCCAAGCACGAAATAGTCATAGGCGACGCGCGTCACGTCGACGAGAGAGAAGAGCAGCAGCGACATCGTCAGCATCGCCTTGCAGATGGCGTATATCGGTTCCAGAGCGAACATGCCATTGGGGAAGCGCTCGGTGGTGCGCACGGTGCGCGACGACAGGTATGCGGCGACGAGGCCGGACAGCACGGAGATGGCGGTGAAGGAGAAGTCCAAGAACATGGCCTTCAGACCGGTCATGAAGAACACGGCCATGCCTGCGAGCACCTGCAGGATGTTGATGACGATGCCCACGATCAGGGCTTTGCGTTCGATGGTTTTCTGGTGTGGCATAGGCGGGCCTTCCATATTGCACGGCATGTCTGCGTCGGCGTCAGAGCGGCAGTCTGCGTATAGGTTGGGTCCGAAGGATAATCAAAACAGCTCAGCGATCCAATAATCCACGGAAATTATTGCCCTTCCATGGTAACGGAAACGAACGATTCCGGGCGTGTCGGTTCGCGCTGAGCGTGCGGGAATCCCCACCGCCCACAAAGCCAACGGTTCTGTCGCATTTCCACCGCTCTCTCGCGTCGATCCCACGCGCAGCCGCGACCGCCGAACGGCGCCCCGCGGCACCTCTCCGTCGCCGTGCGGGCCGCCTCGGCGGCAGCCCGCTGGTTTTCCGCCGCAACGGCTAGACTGGTTCGCATTATGGCTGCTTTTAGTTCTTTGACAGACCGGCTCTCGAATGCGTTCAAGCATCTGAAGAGCAAGGGCAAGCTTTCCGAGGCGGATATCGACGGTACGATCCGTGAAATC
>ERZ1031114.197-NODE-197-length-19372-cov-4.857276_pt1 | contig 19372 bp, 16 predicted proteins | sample MGYA00518740_ERZ1031114 | MGnify/ENA primary metagenome ERZ1031114 (study PRJEB33719, sample SAMN04261276) | wastewater metagenome | biome: rural village; feature: human; material: feces | host: Homo sapiens | place: El Salvador | collected 2013-01-14 ... | reverse complement strand
TATTCGATGCACCATGACGGAGTAAAGCTTGCCGTGAGAAGTCAGCAGAGGTCATCTCCACGTTCTTTAATTCCGTCGGCACCAATGCCTGATAATCCTGTTCCGCCTCTTCGGAATAATCTCGATCGGTATTGGCATATCCCATTTCATTCTCAATCTGAACCGCAAGGACCGTCTTTTCCGCTTCGTCATATTCCTTAAGGAAACGCATCAGCTCGCCAAAAGCCCTGCAGTCTTTTTCCAAAGTTGCTTTGCAATGTGGTGACAGAGACGCCACCGGCGCTCCGTCCGGCCCCTTTGCAATGTGGTAAATCCCCGGATGAAGCTTTACATATTCCGGGACATAGTTCGGATGACCATTTTTACTCATTCCGAACCAGAGAAGAATCAGATGCTTTCCCTCCGACCGAACCTCATCAATCAGCTCCTTAATCAAAGAAAGGTCAAAGCTTCCCTCTTCCTTCTCCATCTGATTCCAATATACCGGCGCTTCCAGGGTGTTTCCTCCAAAAAGCTTCAGTGTGCGCAGTGCCTTCCGGATCAACCCACTTCCCGTTGAAGAATTGTGTGCCTGCACTCCAAGCGGCATAATCTCGTTTCCATTTTTATCTGTAAAAAGCCATTTCCCCATTTTTAGAATCCCCCTACAGCAAGCGCTGCCATTTGGGCCGCTTTCCTTTTCCTTCTCTTTCGCACACTCTGTGTACAGTCAATGCTTTTGCAGAATTTTCACATCATATGGTGCAAAAGTGATTTTTTCTCCGGCTGTATATGTTTTTCCTGCTGCCACATCCATCACCGCGGTCTCCGGAATCAACCGCACCTCCTTCTCCTGGTGGTTCAGGCAAAACCAGAAATCACCCTTGCCGCTGCTGCGCTTCGTGATCTCCATCTCCTCTGGTACCTTCTTCGTCAGTTCCTGTGCGCAGGACACAATTCCAGCCTCTTCACAGATCATCCTTATAAAATCATGATAGAAGTCTGCATTCGACCGGGTACCGACATAGTAAACCTTCCCTTTTCCGAAGGCATTGCGCGTCAGAACCGTTGTCCCCGCATAGAAATCACTCTGATACTCCGCAAGGCTTTCTGCCTGCTCGCAGTGGGAAATTGCAAATGCATAGCGGGCCGGATATCTGGTTCCATTCCAGATAAAGCTGTTCTCCCTCTCCTTCAGCGCATCAAACTCCTCTGTCCAGATTCCTGAAAGCCTCCGGAGCTCTCCCGGGTAGCCTCCACAGACCACCTGATCATTTTCATTGGTGATGCCGCAATACAGCGACAAAACCAGTGTGCCGCCATTCTGTACGAACGTTTCCAGAGACTCTCTCACTCCCGGCTTTACCATATACAGCTCCGGTGCAATCACCAGCTGATAACGCGAAAGGTCTTCCTGCATTCCAATGACATCTGTATCAATGTTGGCATCAAACAAGGGCCGGTAATACTGCAGCACCTCTTCCGGATATTCAATGTCCAGAGAAAGCCCTGAGGAACCTTCGATAGCCCAGCGGTTGTTCCAGTCATACAGAATGGCCGTCTTCGGCTTCGCCATGCTGCCAAGCGTTGCATCTCCGATCTTCTTCAACTCCGTGCCAAGCTGTGCGCACTCACGGAACACGCGATTCTCATCATTGCCGACGTGCTGGATGATCGCTCCGTGAAACTTCTCACAGGAGGCCATGCTCTGCCGCATCTGGAAGAACATCACTGTATCCGCACCGTGCGCTGCCGCCTGATAGCTGATCAGCCGCATCTCTCCCGGTCGTTTCAGGGTCGCACTCGGAAGCCAGTTCGATACGCTCGGCGTCTGCTCCATCAAACAGAACGGGAGATCCCGCTTCACGCCCCGCATCAAATCATGCTTAAATGCAATGTCTGCAGGCCCTTCTGTTGCCTCCGGATAGTTGTCCCAGGAAACGAAATCCATGTATTTTCCCCACTTCTGATAATCCAGACCGTCATAAAGGCCCATCAGATTGGTCGTAATCTGCGCATCCGGAATCCATTTCTTAATCGCCGCATACTCCGCCCGGAAATTCTCCAGCATGCTGTCCGACATGAACCGCTTGTAATCCAGCGTAATGCCGGGGAACATGCTTCTTCTTTCTTCAAAATGTTCGCTCAGAAGATTCGGCGCCACAATCTCTTCCCATTCATAGAAGGTATGTCCCCAGAAATGCGTGTTCCATGCCTTATTCACAGCGTCCAGCGAGCCATATTTCTTCCGAAGCCATACACGGAACGCATTCTCACAGTTCTCACAATAGCAGGCTCCGCCAAACTCATTGCTGACATGCCAGGCCACAATGTTCTTCTGATCCTTATAATGCTCTGCAAGTCTCAATGCCAGTTCGGCTGAGAAATGCCGGAAGGCATAGCTGTTCGGGCAGGAGTTGTGACGTCCTCCGAATTTTCTCTTTAATCCGCTGAACTCCGTGCGCAGAATCTCCGGGTAGCGTCTCGCCATCCATGCCGGATGTGCACCCGTTGAAGTCGCCATACAGATACTCATTCCATTTTCTGTAACGCGCTTTACTGTCTCATCCAGCTCAGAGAAATCATAGGTTTCCTCGGATGGCTGGATCATCGCCCAGTTGAAGACATTCAGCGTCACAATATCTACACCGGCTTCCTTCAGCAGCTTCATGTCCTGCTCTCTTGTTTCTTCCGGCCACTGCTCCGGATTGTAATCGCCGCCGTACAGCATCTTTGTTATCTTCGAATTACCGATCATCTTTATACCTCGCTGAGGCAAAATCCGCGATATCAGAGAGAAAATGTCGTCAGACACCCTCGAGTGCAGCGGTTTTGCCGAATGCGACAGCCGGTGCATTAGCACCGATGCTGCCGTTTGAAAGTGACATCAATATGTCACTTTCAAACTTCCCTCCATGTGTACACAAATCTTTTCCAGATTCAGGCTGCTGTTCTTGGCAGCCTCTTTTGCCTGTCAGAAGCCCTCCATATGATCAGATTAAAAGCAAGTTCTTCTCTCCACAAGGATGATTTTTTATCGTCATTTTCCGTCAAAAGAGAACTCCTGGAGCAGCGCCTCATACCCTGCAAAGTGCTCGCAATCCGCAAAACGAAATGATTCCGAAAGCCGTAGGATTTCCTCTTTACTGTGCTCCCGTAGAACCTTCTCCAGAAGATGTTTCTTCTGAAGAGAGTACAGAATCGCACGCTGACGGAACGAGAGTATGTAACGTTCCTCCTTCGATGCCTCCGGGAAATACGCGTCACAGAATTCATTCACGGCCTTCTCCCCCCGGACGGCATCTTCATCGTGATCCCACGTTCTGCCAAACTCCCCGGCAAACCTCATCCATGGAGAATCTGCTTTCGGATATACAAGGCCCATAAACCGCGCATCCTTGTAGCTCCACAGCGTGAAGGAAACCCGATATTTCCTGCAGAGCCTTGTCGTCTCGTGCAGGAGCATCACCGTAAATTCCGGATCCTGCCAGTCCGTCTCATATCCGGCCTCTCCACACAGAACCGGACGATCAAAGCGTTCACGAATAGCAAGAAGTGAGGTAAACACCTTCTCGAACACCTCTCTTCTCTTTGCCGGATTATAGTCCTTCCGGTGCAGGTCCGGATCCCAGACCGTCGGATAATAATGGAACATCAGCGCAGTCTTCGCATCCTTGATTTCCCGGATGCACTCAAATTCCATGGCAAAATGATCCCCTTCCAGAAACAGAATGTGGTTCTTATCATATCTGCGTATTTCTCTGGTCGCCTCCTCATAAAAATCCTGAATCAGAGAACTTCCCGCATCCGCAGAACGATCTGAGAATACACACGGCTCATTTAAAAGATCATATCCGAGAAGATACGTTTCTTCCCGATACCGCTCTGCAATTTTCCCCCAGAGTTTTGCCATCTGCCTGCGGAAAATCCCATAATGCCAGAACTGTGTATAACCGGTGCTGTTGTCGCTGTGCCAGTCCGGATTCTGTCCGCCTGACACAGCATGAAGATCCGGCAAAATATAAATCTGATACTTCGCTCCGAGCGTAAGGAGCCGGTCCAGATACCGGAACCCCTCTTCCCGAAATGCATCCGGATTCTCATCCTCCAAAAACAAACGGTAGTTAAACGGCACCCGAAGGAGGTTGATCCCAAGATTCTTCAGATAAACAAAATCTTCTTCTGTCACAAAATCCAGAACAAATTTTTCAAAAACTTTCTGCGCCGTCTCTGCACCGTATACCGCCGCAAAGCTGTCACGCATCTGTGATTCCGTGCAGGGGATTCCCACCATGAAATGTTCGATGTTCAGCCAGGAACCGATACCAAGACCCTTGAACAGCACCGGCTTTTCGTCGCGCACGAATTCTTTTCCCCTTATTTCAATAAAATCTCCCATTTCGATTTCTCTCCTCTTGCTATCTTGATCAAAACCAACGAACGACTTTTCCTGTTTTCACTGCTTCTCACAGGAAAAGTCATTTCCCCTGCTCTTTATGATTTGAAAGAGATCACAGCTTTACTTTCTTGAAAATAAAATCATTCAGATTCATGTTGTTAATCATATCAATGATTTCATCCATAGAAGTCTTGTTAAACTTCTGCAGGATGTTATGGATCTGGGTCTTCACCGTGGACATTTCCACCTGACGCAGACTGCAGATTTCCTTCCGTGTTTTTCCTTCCAGAAGAAGTCCCAGAATTTCCAGCTCCGTTGTAGTCAGCGTAGAGACAATATTCACCGCGTACAGAAAGCTGGTCTCGTACGACCGCACTCTCTTAAATTCTCCGAGAATCCGCGATGCAATCTCCGGCCGCAGCGGGCAGTGATTCTCATAGGCATTGCGAATGCTCTTGATGATTTCTTCCTGACTTGCGTTCTTTAAGATATAGTCGCACACGCCCAGCTGGAACGCCGTGAAAATCAGCTCATCCTCCTCATATACCGTCAGGATGATGATTCGCACGTCCGGATTGTCCTGCAGAATACGCTGCGTCGCGCGGATTCCGGCATCCGGAGTCTCCATCTCAATATCCATCAGAATCACGTCCGGCTTCCTTTCCTTCGCCTGCTTCACTGCCTCCTCACCAGACTCAACATCCGAAACCACCTCCAGATCTTCCGAAGCGTTGATGATCTTCACATACTTTCTTCGGATTGGCTCCATATCTTCCGCAATCAAAACCTTAATTTTTCTGTCCATATTTTCCTGCTGCTTCTCCTTCCTCCGAATAACTGTCATTCTGCAGGATGGACGGCAGGACAATCCGGAATGCTGTTTGCTCATGTTCCGTACTCTCTACTTCAATCCGGCCTCCATGTGTAGTGATAATTTTATAGGTAAGTCCCAAACCAATCCCCCAATGCTTCTTAATCGGCGCTGAAGAATAGAATGGTGTAAAAATATTCTTCATATTCGTCTGTGAAATCCCGATTCCATTGTCCGTAATAGATATTTGGACCCAATTGTCGATGGAATAGATGTCTATAGTCAGTTTGCTGGTTCTCTCCGGACACTTTTCCATAGCCTCTTTGGCATTGATCAGAATGTTATGAACCGCCTGCTCAAAATAGTCCGCATCCACCATCACCGCCGGAATTTCACGTCCATACTCCCGCACGATTTCACAATTTTTAAAATCCGGTGCCATGTGCTCGAGAATGCTGTCCATCAAACGGCAGATGTCTGTTTTCTTCAGAACCAGCTCAGACATCTTCGTACTTCGGTGAATCTCATCCAATCTCCGATACAAATTGTCACAGCGCTCCAGAATTTCCTTCTTGTCCTCTTCTTCCGTCTCTGCAACGCTCAGCATCTCAACCTCTGCCTGGAGCGCAAGAAGTTCATTTTTCATATAATGGCAAAAGGTCTTGGAAGTCGTATCTGCTGCGTCGATCTTTCTGCGGATATTCAACTCATTATTTTCCAGCTTTCTTCGGTTTGTAATAGAATTCCACAGGAAATACATGATAACGAAAGCTGCGAGCACCAGATAATTCGGATAAATCCGATATATAAAATTGCTCTCAGAAAGTGGAACCGATCGGTAGGAAACGAAGTTTGTCAGACTGGAAACCTTCACAAAATACATCGGAGCAAACCAAAAAATGAACAAATACGCAAGGGCAATGCAACCAAAACAAAGGCATTCTCCCCACGCATAATATCGAAAGAAATACGCCGGAGCCACCTTCCAGTTGATCCAGAACACCCTCCCTACCGCATAAACAATCATTCCGCAGTTCAGGATGCAGGTCACCATATGAATGATCTCTCCCATCCTGACAATACTTTGTGCATTCATAACCTCCGGATACAAAAGAAGGTATGCCTTTTTCTGCAGAAACGGATCATAAAGAAACAATTGAAGCCACAGATACAGTTTCAGTGTACGTTGTATTCTCCGGTTATTACGCACGGCTTTATCAGAAAGAAATGTCATGGAGAACTGCAGAAAAAAGTAAAGCACAAGAAGGACCGTCAGATTCATGCCGCGGATAATCCAATCCTTCGGAATCTCGGAAAACATCAGAATTTTCCAGATGCTCTGCGGCAGAGAAAAATAATTGTTCACCACATTGTAGTAATAAGCATCCTTGGCAATATAAGCTACCAATGCAATGATTGCCATCGTAAAAACGGTCAGTGCACCGGACAAATATTTATCCGAAGATTTTTTATCTTTTCTGGTAATAAAAAAGATAACCAGGACCAGTACAATCAGGATAAAGTAAAACACAAGTCGCTTTCCTCTTCCGCTATTCTCAGTGCTTCTTTCAGATTATGTTATAATGTGAAACAATTCATTTGCTTTGTATTGTAGCATTTTACTGAAATTGTGGAGGTAATTTGGCATGAACCATATTTCGTTCCCAGGCCCCCTTGTTTCCTGTTCTTTCAAGAATCTTCGCAGGTTCCTGTCGGCTTCCTTGACGCTTTCTCTGTCTTTCGTTCTTCTTAGCGGCTGTGGTTCTTCCGTCCAACCTCTTATCGTGTCATCTCCAGATCAGCCAATTACCTTAAATGTTTGCGTCTGGGAAGATGAAAAAACCTACATGACCGCTGTCGCAGATGCCTATAACGCTGTTTCTGCCAATGTCACTGTTCAAATCACTCCTCTTTCGAGCGATAATTATGAGCAAAACATGAACAGTATTCTCCAGGATACGAACAGCTATGATCTTGTTGGTATCAAGGGAATCGCCAAGGTTGTTCAGCTTGCAAATGAGAATCTTCTTCTGGATATTACTGACTCTGTGAAGGATTGTATTTCCGATAACAGTATTGACCTTTCGTCCTATGGCAATATGTTTAACGACATCACCTATAACGATCACTACTATGCCATTCCTACCCGCACAACCTGCTGGGCTCTTTTTTATAACAAAGATCTGTTCGATCAGGCAGAACTTCCTTATCCACAACAGATGACCTGGAACGAATACGAGGCCCTTGCACAAAAGCTTACAAATTCGGAAGATAATATTTACGGTGGCTATTTTCTCCCTTGGCTGCCGAACTTCAGAGCATTGCAAAAGGGAACTTACCTGATTGACGATGACACATCAGAGCTTTCCCAGTCTCTGGAATTTCTAAATCGTCTCTATTCCTCGTCTCACATCAGCTACTACGAAATGGAGGAAGTGGAGAATCCGCCCGAAGATGTCTATCGTACCTTTGAATCCGGAAAAGTCGCAATGGTTCCAAATGGTGAATGGATGGCTAACCTTCTTCTGCAGGATGAAGCTGCCGGCCTTTCCCATGTAAACTGGGACATCGCTCCAATGCCTGTAGAAAATATGCATGACGCCGGGACAACCTGGGGACATTATCAGTATATGTGCATCAGCGCCTCCTCAAAGCATCCCGCCGAAGCCTTCGATTTTCTAATGTATCTGTGTGGCAGCTCCGGTGCCGCCATCTATGCCAATCATGCAATCATTCCGGCTTATTCAGATGCACAGATCATAGAAGCCTACCGCAAAGCCGTGCAGCATGATTCCACCCAGTACTTTTTTGAAGCCAAGAAAATTCAAGAGCAGCTGCCCATTCTTGGCTATCAGGAAGCCATTGAAGCTTACAATGCCGCTGCAAAGTCTTATTTTTCAGGGACATTGACGCTGGATGAAGCCATGCATCAGTTTGAAGAAGATCGTACCAGTATCTTCCGTCCCAGCCGCTGACAGGAACGGAGCTGCCGGAACCTTTCCGACAACCCCGTTTTTTCAGATTCAGCTTCCGCTTTTTCTTTCTGTTTCCCCTTCTGTCGGAACAATTAATGACTTTTTATCCCTTCAAGCCAGAGAAGGCAATTCCTTCGATCAAGTACTTCTGCGCACAGACATACAGAAGGATCATCGGTATCAGTGAGCAAACGGTTCCTGCCATGATCAGTCCGTATTCCTTTTTGTATAATGTGCGAAATGCCGCAAGTCCGAGCTGGATCGTCTTGATCTTATCATCATCCAGATAAATCATGGGGGCCATGTAATCATTCCACATGAAGTTAAAGGTAAATACCGTCAGTGTTGCAAGACCAGGCTTGCAAAGCGGAAGAATAATTCTCCAGTAATTGGCAAACTCACTGCAGCCATCAATTCTGGCCGCTTCACACAGCTCATCCGGAATTCCCAGCATGAACTGGCGAAGAAGAAACACACCGAATGCGCTGAATAGATTCATGCAGATAAGCGCCCACGGGCTGTTGTACAATCCCAAAGTTTTATTGGCAATGCGGTAAAGATTGCCTTCGGCCTCGGCATGGCGGATGAGATAGATCCTTGTCATTGCTTCTCCTTTACAGCACGGTAACCAGCTGCTTCAGCTGCCGGACAGCACTGCGGAATCATAATGGCATGCCACGGAACCATCATGGTCGCCAGGTATGCAAGGAACAGCTTGTCACGACCGGGATAGTGGAGCTTTGCAAAGGAATAGGCGGCCAAGGAGCAGGTAAACAGTTGTCCAATCGTAACAATCAGAGAATAAACCAGTGTATTAAGATAATAACGAAGAAACGGAATCTCTGTCCAAACCTCCACATAATTAGAGAATCGGATCGGCTGCGGAATCCAGCGGATCGGGTACAGAAAAATTTCGTTATTATACTTAAATGAAGATGAAAGCATCCAGACAAATGGAATAATCATCGTGATTCCGAAAGCCAAAAGAACGATGAACAGGATTGCACTCCGCACCGGATGGTGATCTTTCTTTTTAATTACAGCTTTTTTTGCCATGATTTTCTCTCTACTTTCTTTTATTCGGACTGCATCTCGTATTTGCTTCGCAAATCCTCGATGTTATTACATGTACGTGACCCATTTTTTCTGGCCTCTGAACTGAATCAGGGTAACCACAAGAATAACAGCAAACAGGAAGTATGCCATTGCAGATGCATAGCCATAATGCATGTACTGGAAGCCTTCTTGGTAAATCCGGTACACTAATACGTTAGTGGCCCGTCCCGGACCTCCTTCTGTCATGATCTGAATCAGATCAAAGACCTGGAAAGAAGAAATAATAGAGAGAATGGTAACCATGAAGGTTGTGGGCGAAAGGAGTGGAAGTGTAATGCTGAAGAACTTCCGGACCGGACCCGCACCATCAACTTCTGCAGCTTCATAAAGCTGTTTCGGAATTCCCTGAAGCCCTGCAAGGATCATGACCATGTAATACCCGACGCCTTTCCAGATGGCCACGATCATAACCGCCCACAATGCAGATTTCGTGGAGAGCAGCCACTTCGGAGGATTGGCAATGCCGATGGCACGAAGGACATTATTGATCGGTCCAACCGTCGGATTAAACAGAAGCGTCCAAATAATTCCTATCGCAACCATGGATGTAATATAAGGAAAGAAATACATCGTTTTGAACAGGCTTGAGCCCTTGATTCCGGTATTCAATGCCACTGCAAGAAGCGTAGAAAGCACCAAGGTAACTGGTACTGTAACCAGCGTGTACAAGAAATTGTTCTTCACCGACACAATGAAATAGTCGTCCTTGAACATGGCGATGTAATTCTTCAATCCGACAAAATCCATTTTGGTAAAGCCATCATAATTGGTAAGGGAAATGATAAATCCCATTACGATCGGAATCATCATGAAAATGAAGAATCCAACAAAATTCGGAAGTACAAAAAGATATCCGGAAATAATTTCCCTGCGTCTTGCCTTCGCAAATCCTTTTGACTTAGTTACTTCTTTTTTCGAAGTATCTTTCATATCTGCCTTTCTTACCGCATCCTGCCTGCGATCCTTATGCCTATGGAAGAAAATGTATGCTTCCTTCCGGTCAGTCCTTCGTGAAACAAAGAGGAACCTCCTCTCCGAATTGTCAAAGAAAAGGTTCCTCTCCAGAGATTACTTATAGCAACAGCTGCGTTCTGGATGTGATGTTCTCTCTTACTTCAGTCCCTCGGCACGAAGTGCATCCGCCTGATCCTTAAAGTTTGCCATTGTCGTATCAATATCCTGCTCATCCAAGAAATACAGCTGAGCCTGCTCGTTGAATGCATTCAGGAACTGATCATACCCTTCTGTAGTCGGCTGCTCCTGAATCTTCTTCGCATCAAAGAGTACCTGTACAGACTCCTTGCCGGAAGCATCCTTCAGTGCCTGTGCGGCGCTGTCCGTGGAGTATGCGTGAATCATTCCGGAGGAAGCGTAAATTTCTGCACCCTGCTCGCCGGAAAGATACTTCAGGAAATCAAAAGCTTCATCGGGGTGTTTTGTGGAAGCCGTAATGCCCGCAAACTGGAACTGTCCCCAACTTGTTCCATCTTCAACGCCTTCCGGAACCGGCATCGGTGCAACCTCCCAATTAACATCGGTCTTGCCTTCCGCCTGTGCCTGCATCAGCATATTGACGCACCATTCGCCATTGGGAAGAAGGGCCACATGTCCGTTCTCAAACTCAGAAATGTAATCGTAGGTGCCGGAAGAAACATCCTCATAGCTGTAGTGAGATCCGTCGGAATACAGGCTCTTCAGCAGTTCGATGGACTCCTGCAGATACTGCGTATCCTCATCATTTGCATAAGATCCGTGCTGCACTGCATCAAATACATAGATCCACGGTACCCAGTAGCCGGCCTTGATCGGTGTTCCATCCTCTGCCGTCTTGCCATCATAGAAATCCCGGAGCTTGTCCGCGTAGTCCTTGTACTCCGTCCAAGTCATCTGACCAGGCTCCTCAAGTCCTGCTTCCTTGATCAGATCTGTATTGTACAGAAGAGCCCAGCATGTGGTTCTGGTAGGAAGAATGTAATACTTGTCATTATATGTGCTGTTCTCCCACATATCTCCGTACTTGCTGGTATCCAGATCGCTATTCGCGATTCTGTCGGTCAAATCCAGAAGAGCACCGCCTGCCGCATAGGTGGTTGCCTGTGCCATGCCGCGGATATCAACCAGATCAACATCCGACTGGCCAGCCAGAAGGACTTTCAGCTTATCATCATAGCTGTCATTCGGAATTGAAGTCAGTGTGACATGAATCTTGTCCTGTGAAGAGTTGTACTGATCCACAACCTTGGAAATGTAGTTCTCCTCATCACTCCAGATATAGAAAGAAAGATCAACCGCACCGTCTGCTGCAGTATCTGCGCTCGCTGTTGCCGATCCGGATCCGGAAGCTGTCGTAGCGTCCCCCGATGCGGAAGATCCGCAGCCAACCAGCATGCCGCCTGCAAGAATGCCGGTCATCACTGCTGCCAGTGCTCTCTTCATTGCCTTACTTCTCATAACGTCCCTCCTTGAATCTTAACAACGCCTTGTTCCCCTCAGGAAACATCTGATAGGGTAAGGATAAGGCTATATATGCAAGTTGGATAGGATGATCTTTTATAAACCACAGACAAAAGCTGCCTATTGAAGCATTTCTTCTTCAACAGGCAGTCTTTCCGCTCATGTAATGTGCAGTTTGTTTAATTCTTCGCCTGCTTTTCTTAAAAACATTCTCTGCATCTCGAACAATTTGCACAGATTGTCCAAGTCATTGGTGTGTCACACTCTGGGACGGGTCTCCTGTCAGTTTTCCCTTCCCTCCCTCCTTTTGAAAGGCTTCACAACCTCTTACTATTCCGCACAGAAAACATACTTCTCCAGACGCCGGAATGCTTCCTCCACCCTGGTTCTCGGCAGAGCAAGGTTCAGGCGAATGGTATCCGGCTGCCGGAACGCAGCTCCGTCCTGCCAGATTACGCCGACCGCAATGCCGGCGCGCAGCAGCTCATCCAGACTTTTCCCATGCTTCTCAAGCCATTCATGGCAGTCAAGATACAGCATGTAGGTCCCCTGCGGCTTCGACACTCTGACTCCCTCGAAGTGCTTCGCAATGTAATCACAGGCCCAGGATATGTTTCCGGAAAGAACCTCACACAGCTCATCCACCCACTCTTCTCCCTCCGGTTCATAGGCGCCGATCAGTGCGTGCATGGAGAGAACATTCATATGATTGTAGCCGGAAAGCCTCGACTGCTTCTCGACACGGTCACGCAGATACTTGCTGTAAATAATATGGTACGAACCGATCAGTCCTGCCAGATTGAAGGTTTTGGACGGCGCGTAGGCTGCAATGACACGATTTCTTGCATCCTCCGAAATGCTCTGAGTAGGGATATGCCGATGTCCCTCCAGGATCAGATCCGACCAGATTTCATCAGAGAAGACAATGCAGTCGTTCTTTCGGAACACCTCCATCGCCTGCTCAATCTCCTCCCTTTCCCACACACGTCCGCAGGGGTTGTGCGGTGAGCAGAACACGGCAAAATGGATGTGATTCTCCCGGATCACACGATCCATATCCTCGTAGTCCATGCGCCACACCCCCTGTTCATCCTTCTTCAAGGGAGACGTCACGCAGGTTCTTCCGTTTTCCTTCACGGTAAACTGAAAACCGATATACGTTGGAGAATGGAAGAAAATCCCCTCTCCCGGTGCTGTAAAGGCCTGCATGGCACTTGCAAGGCAGCCAAGAACGCCGTTTTCATAGCCGATGGCCTCCTTCGACAGGCCCTTTACCTGATTTCGCTTCTCCTGCCAGCGAATGATGGCGCCGTAGTACTCCTCCGACGGATCAAAATACCCGAACATCGGATGCTTCGTCCTTTCGATAACGTGCTCCTGAATGGACGGCACCGTGGGGAAATTCATATCTGCCACCCACATCGGGATCCGGTCAAAGCCCTCCTGCACCTCGGCCCCCGGAAACGGGATGACATCCACAGCGATGGAATCCTTGTTGTGACGGTCAATGATGGAGTCAAAATCGTACTTCATTTCTCTTTCCTCGCCTTTCGTGTTGTGAGATATGGGCAGTTTTCTGTCAGATCGCGAACATGAAAAACCGCTTTACTTCATAATAATCATCGGCTTCAAACCGGACGGTCTTGGCATCCAGCCGCTTTGCTCCGGGATAATAAGAGAACTTCTCCGCATCCTGGTATTCCTTGTACTCGATATCCGCACAGAAGTGCTCCGGAAGTCTGGGAAGGCAGGCGCGAAGGTCCCCTGCCATGGCTCTTGCCATTCCCTCACGAATCAGCTGCAGCGCCCTCTCCGGCTGAATGGAAATGCTGGCTCCTCCGTGAGAACGAATCACCGGAACAGCCGTAATGGAGGGAATCAGCTTCTTTGCTTCCCTGCAGATGTCCGCATCGCCGCTGATGAAAATGGTCGGTACTCCGTAATATGCTGCAAAATACGCGTTGTATCGGAATTCGCTGCAATATTCTCCATTCAGCAGAAGCTTCTGAATATTCGGCTCCGAGGTATGGGCCAGCGGATTCCCCGTGGAATACGCGTGTGCATGATAACCGACCATCGCGCAGGCATCAAAGCCTGTGGAAATTCCCGCCATCATGCCATCCGGAGATTTCTCCCAGCCCCGCATCAGAACGGCATTGTCCGGAAGAAGAGACGGAATGATATTTCTTGCCGAGCCATGTCCGTCTCTCACCATGATTTCCGCATCCGGTCCCGCTCCCTCGCAGGCTGCCGCAGCTTCTCTCGACATCTGCTCCGCAAAGCGTTCATAACCACTTCCGCCTTCTGAAATTTCTGACCAGTCACAGATCCCACAGGTTCCTTCAATATCCGAGCTGATGAATACGTTCATTTTCTCTCCTTTCGCCGGGCCGGTGACTGCCCGTTTCTGTTTCTGATTTACAGTTTTCCAAGGATCTTGTCATGGAGACTCAGGCTCACATAAGAAAATCCGATAAATACCAGCACATACGGCAGCGCGAAAATGCACAGAACCGGCAGCAGAACCGCAAAGAGCTTCATCATGCCAAGCCGCCGTCTGAGGTATCCCGCTCCTCCGATGATTCCAAAGCAGATCAGGTACAGATAGCCGCAGGTTCCCAGTGTCTGCACAAGGTTCGCCACATTGACATTCTGCAGCGGATACATCATGGAAATGAAGTAGCACAGAAATGCAGTCAGCGCGACAGCCCCCGTCCAGACCGGAGGATAGAACTGAAGGAGCGGCTGCGGCTTCTGTACCTGGAATTTCAGTCTCCGCAGAATAATCAGACTGAGCTGATAGATAATCAGGCCCTGAATCACGCCCAGCAGAATCATGGAAATGATATAAATCCGCAGAAGGTAATTCACGTTGAAGATGGATTTCATCGCTTCCACCATGCTGGCGGTATCCGTGCCTGCTGCCGCACCCGCCATCATGCCCTGCGAGCCGTAGACCTTCTCCATGGTGTCAATCATCATCTTCTGCATTTCCTTCATCTCGGTCTGCAGATTGATTCCGAACAGCGAAGCCAGCACGACGCTGCTCAGGATGTTCGCAAGTGCCGACAGAACCATCACCAGAAATAAGGTCTTCCCCGGATCCTTCTTCTGGTTGAGCATCGCGCCGTACACCATTCCGATGAACGATTCACTTGCCGCATAGAAAAATCCGCTGAAGGTCCCGCACAAAATGGCAATCAGCACCGTGACCGCAAACACCGGCAGACTTTTCTTCCAGCCGTATTTTGCCGAATAAGCGACCATCGGAATCGGAAACGCAAACAGGAACACTTCCTCCAGCATTCCGCCGGTCTGCCGGTTTAAGAGAAGGAGCATTCCGAAAATAGCGGCGATCATGGCTCCGAATGTGATTTCCTGCGTTTTAAAATTCTTCATATCGTAAAATACAAACCTTTCTTCTTCGTCCCGCTAAGATTTCTTAACATCTTTGCGTTCCGTTTTTTTCCTGTGTTACCATACGTATATGCATTGATTATAACCTTATCCTATCAGCCTATGAATGAAAAGCTTAAAGAAAAAACGAGAGAAGCGCTTTCCAGCGTACTTCCGATCACCGCAATTGTATTGATTCTCAGCTTCACACTGGTTCCCATGGAAATCGGCACCATCGCGCTGTTTCTGACCGGTGCCTTCCTGCTGATCCTCGGAATGGGGCTCTTTCAGCTGGGTGCTGAACTCGCCATGACGCCTCTCGGCCAGGGAATCGGCGGCAGAATTGTCCGCCGAAAGAGCAAGCCGCTCATCCTTCTGATCTGTTTTTTCATGGGTGCAGTCATCACCATCTCAGAGCCGGATCTGCAGGTCCTTGCCAATCAGGTCGCTGCCATTCCCAATGCGGTCCTCATCTGGACGGTCGCTGCAGGCGTAGGTATTTTTACCGCGATTGCGGTCCTGCGCATTCTGTACCGGATTCCGCTCCGTCGTATGCTGCCGGTTCTCTACCTTCTTCTGTTCCTTTTGTCTGTCTTTGTTCCGGATGATTTTCTGGCCGTTGCCTTCGATGCGGGCGGCGTCACCACAGGTCCCATGACCGTTCCGTTTATCATGGCCCTCGGCGTCGGCTTTTCTTCCATTCTGAACTCCCGGGACGACTCGGATGACAGCTTCGGTCTCATTGCGCTCTGCAGTATCGGCCCTATCCTGATGGTCATGCTGCTCGGCATCTTCTATCATCCATCCGAAGCCTCCTACAATGCCGTCAAGCTTGCGCCGGTTCTTACCACGCAGGATGTCGCCCTGGAATTTGTGCAGGCCTTCCCGCACTATGTCCGTGAGGTTCTTCAGAGTACGCTCCCCATTGTCGGTGTATTCGCACTGTTTCAGCTTTTTGGACGCCCCTATTCGCCTCATCAGATTCTCCGCATGCTGATCGGCTTTGTGTACACCATTCTGGGACTGATCCTGTTTCTGACCGGCGTCAACGTCGGCTTTGCTCCAGTCGGAAATCTCCTGGGCGGCGGCCTTGGGAGCAACCAGCACTCCTGGATTCTCATTCCCATCGGCATCCTCATCGGCTTCTCGATTGTCAGAGCCGAGCCCGCCGTTCAGGTTCTCAACAAGCAGGTCGAGGATCTCACCGGCGGAATGATTCCGCACACCTCCATGAATCGTGCTCTTCAGGCAGGTGTTGCCTGCGCGACAGCGCTTTCCATGGTTCGCGTTCTGACGGGCATCAGCATCTACTGGATTCTCATTCCCGGCTATGCCGCAGCCCTGATCATGAGCTTCTTCGTTCCCTCCGTCTTCGTCGGAATCGCCTTCGACTCCGGCGGCGTGGCCAGCGGTCCCATGACCTCCACCTTCCTGCTGCCCCTTGCAATGGGTGCCTGCAGTGCAGTCGGCGGCAATATTGTCACTGACGCCTTCGGAGTGGTTGCTCTGGTCGCTCTGGCTCCTCTGATTGCCATTCAGATCATGGGCCTTCTTTACCGAAGAAAAGCGTCCCGCACAAGTGCCGCGGTTCTTCACTATGACGATGAAATTGTTGAGCTGGATATTTAATCGGAATGTCGTCAGAAATGACTCTTCGAATCGCCGCAGAGCGGCATCTGTATGGAGAATAACATGAAATCAGCCAGTCACACGCTTTCGCATCGCGAGGATAAACCGAAAACGTTCCGCGTTCTCCTCTCCATCACAACGGAAGAGGACGAGCGCCTTGTCGCAGAAACCTTTCGCGCTCACCATGTTCCTTTGATCGCCGAAATCCGCGGGAAAGGAACTGCACCGTCGGAATTTCTGGATATTCTGGGGCTCGGAGGCTCTACAAGAATTCTTACCTTCGGGTGCGTACCGACGCAGCAGGTTCCCGAGCTGTTCTCTGCCATGAAGCAGACCTTGTCTTATCACCGCAGAGGAACCGGAATCGCACTTACGCTCCCGCTCTCCGGTGCCCAGAAGGCACTGGTCCAGCTGCTTAATATTCCCGTCCAGTCCAAGGAGGAAATCCCTATGTCAGATCAGCAGTTGAATGCTCCGGCTTATTCCATGATTCTGGTCAGCGTCAATGCCGGCTACAGTGAGAATGTCATTGAAGCCGCAAGAACCGTCGGTGCCAAGGGCGGCACAGTGGTTCACGGCCGCCGGATTGCCGGCAACGCCGGCCCCTATCTTGGAATTGACGGCCCCGAGGAACAGGATTTTGTCATGATCGTTGTTCCGGAAGAAAAGAAAACCGCCGTTATGCAGGCAATCACCGCTTCCTGCGGTCTCAATTCCCCTGCACACGGCGTCATTCTCTCTATCCCTGTCGACGAGGTAATGGGCCTGGTGTAAGGCCTTCTTCATTTTTTAAGGATGCTGCAGTCCGTTCCGCAGCGGCTGCAGCTCACAATTCGCAAACAGCATCCGCACAGCGGCCTCATATTCCACGCGGTTTCCTGCCTTATGAATTCCCTTCACAAAGCGTCCGGTATCGACAAAGCTCTGCCCCATGAAGGTCCAGAGCTCCTTCATGCAGTTGATGCGGATCCGGTCATCCTGAAACTGCTCGCCGTAGGCTGCATACAGCGTGTCATGAAACTCGCGGTACGTCTTCTTCTCAGACTTCCGGTCGGCAGCAAGCCGCGTCACCAGATTCGGATCAGCCAGAAGTCCCCTTCCGATCATTACGCGGTCAAGCTCCGGAAATTCCTTCTCCAGAAATAAAACATCTGCTTCCGTCCGGATGTCTCCGTTGTAGCACAGTGTCAGTCGGTGCATTTTTTCCGCAGAGAATCCTGAATCTGCTCTCTCTGCTGTCGAAGCGGAGCCCGCCGGCCCATTTTCTCTGTGATACGCCTTCGCAAATTCCTCCAGCTCCGGCCTGCCGCGATACAGCTCCTGTCTTGTTCTTGCGTGAATGATCAGCTCCGAAAGCGGATACCTCTCATACACGGAGAGAAGCTCTGCGAATTCCGACGGATCCTCCCATCCAAGCCTTGTCTTCACCGAGATGCGAATGGGCTGCACACGGCCGTCCCCGCCGGTTACCGTGATCTGTTCTGCGCCTTCATAAACATTATTCAGAAAGCGGTCCATTTCCTCCGGATTCTTCAGCATCCCGGAGCCCTTTCCCTTTGCCGTGACCGTTCCGACCGGACAGCCGAGGTTCAGATTGATTTCCGGATAGCCAAACTCCGCCAGATACCTTGCGCAGAACAGAAACTCCTCCGCGTGATTCGTCAGGATCTGCGGAATCGTCGGCACACCGGCATTGTTCTCCGGAAGAACGTCTCTTTTTTCTCTGGACTTCAGCTTCTTCGTGTAGGTTGCCACAACAAACGGGGTAAAATATGCATCCAGACCCGGAAAATACTGATGATGCGCCTGCCGGAAGCAATAGCCCGTGATCCCCTCAAGGGGCGCAAAATAATATCTCATTATAGTGCTTTGCGGATTGCGGCCGCAAGCTCGTCAAAGGTCTCATAGGCAGGAAGATCCGGATTATCCTTCTTAATCTGCTCCGTGGAGCGGAACAGGAAGCCTGCCTTGCTCGCGCGGATCATGCCAAGGTCGTTGTAGGAATCTCCGCTTGCAATGGTCTCAAAGCCGATCGACTGCAGTGCCTTCACTGTCGTAAGCTTGGAATTCTCAATCCGCATGTTAAAGCCGGTAATTTCTCCGGAGGGAGCGACCTCCAGAGAATTGCAGAAGATTGTGGGATAGCCAAGCTTTGCCATCAGAGGGCCTGCAAATTCCGAGAACGTATCGCTGATGATGATCACCTGCGTCACCTTGCGGAGCTCATCCAGAAATTCCTTCGCGCCGGGAAGCGGATCGATGTTCGCAATGGTCTCCTGAATCTCCTTCAGGCCAAGCCCATGCTCCTTCAGAATACCAAGACGCCATTTCATCAGCTTGTCGTAGTCCGGTTCGTCGCGGGTTGTGCGTTTCAGCTCCGGAATCCCGGATACCTGCGAAAAAGCAATCCAGATTTCCGGTACGAGAACTCCCTCAAGATCAAGACATACAATGTTCATCGGTGTGCTCCTTCCGCCTCACATAAGGCCTGGCTCAATTTTTTTACCATCCTACCACGTTTGTCGAATCCTGTGAACCTGCCGTCTTCTTCGGAAAATCCGGTAAAAACAATTCTTTTTCTCATTCCTGCTTCATCCGTTCCACGTTCTCATC
>ERZ1031114.193-NODE-193-length-19635-cov-6.593309_pt1 | contig 19635 bp, 21 predicted proteins | sample MGYA00518740_ERZ1031114 | MGnify/ENA primary metagenome ERZ1031114 (study PRJEB33719, sample SAMN04261276) | wastewater metagenome | biome: rural village; feature: human; material: feces | host: Homo sapiens | place: El Salvador | collected 2013-01-14 ... | reverse complement strand
TTTACTTCGTTTAGCATTGCAGTGTATAAAAGAGCGTCAATATTTTTCCCACTTATCTCTGTAAAAATTGGCTTTTTTGTTGTTTCCACTATATCAATCCTTTCCTATGCTGTTTTCTGCTGTTCGGCAAAGTCCTGCTTATTGTACAGTTGATTTGCTATACTGTAATTGTAAGATAAACATTTTGTTCACATTTCGTGTACTTAATTTGTAAAAAAAAGTTCCTCTATTGAGGTGTTGAAAAATCTTGCAATTCTTAACTTAACTTCGTCACGAGGAATACGCTGTCCGTTTTCGTACATAGAAAGAGCAGATTGACTGATTTCTACGGCATTTGCAAAGTTTTCTCTTGAGATATTATTTTTTTCTCTTAAGTTTTTAATTTTCTCGCCAATGACTTCTGCATTCATTTTATCACCTCCTTAAGTGAGTTCACATATCGTGTACTATTATATTAACACAGCATTTTAAAAATGTCAACACATTTTGTGAAATTTTTTACTTGATTTTTTTCACAATTCGTGATATTATGTAGTAAACAAAACACAAGAGGTGATTAAATGTTCTCCGATGTACTTAAACAGTTGAGATTAAAAGCAAATCTAAGTCAGGAAGAACTTGCAAAGCATTTAGGTTGTTCTAAAAGTTCTATTAGTATGTATGAGAATGGCACAAGAGAACCTAATCTTGAAACTTTAGAAGCTATAGCTGACTATTTCAATGTAGATATGAACACACTCACAGATTCAAAGACCTCCGCCGAATTAAATTCAGAACTCCAAGAATACCTTGAGGAGCTCAAAAACAGAAGTGAACTAAGAATGTTATTTAGTCTTACTAAGGGTGCTACAAAAGAAGATGTGGAAAAAGCAGTCAGAATTATTGAAGCATTAAAAAAGGATGAATAGCTTTGGGAGAAATTTTTATTAGAGGTTTAGAATTGCCGCTGACCGTACGAGGCGTAACGGTCTTAGATGAGGACGGCAATTACAATGTATATATTAATATTCTGCTTAGCTATGATACTCAACAGAAAGCCGCTAAGCACGAATTAAAGCACATTACATCCGAGCATTTTTATGATTATGAGCCTGTTGTACATAACGAGCTTGAGGCTAATGCTATTTGATAAGGAGAATTGATATGGGATTTCTTGATACCTTTAAGGGTAATCAATATAAGTCAGAAGTAGAACGCTTACAAGCTGAACTTAATCAGCTTAGAAGCACATTTACTCCTGAAATGTATAATGCCCAAAATTTACTTATGCTCACACAGAAATTGCAAAATGATATTAATAACTTAAATGCAGTTATTGGGCAAAAAAATAACGAGATCGATAATTTAAACAACAAAATTATCGGTTTAAATAACACTATAAATAACAAACAATCTCAAATAATCTGTATGGATGAACAAATTGAGTTACAAAGTTTCGGACTTTATACTCCTAAATACGACTTTGCTTCTTCAGAATTGTATAAAAACAGATTATCACAAATTCGAAATACTCAAAAAGTTCTTATAAAAAATGGTCAAGCTGTTACCGGTAACACTAATTGGACGGTAAATGGAAGTAAAAGTCAGGGCAAAAAAATGGTTAAAGATATGCAAAAACTTTTGCTTAGAGCATTCAATAGTGAATGTGATGAACTTATTGATAAAGTTAAGTACAATACTTTTGATACGGCATTAAAAAGGATGCGTAGTTCCTGTGAAGCAATTTCAAAACTTGGCAACATTATGGGAATTGCAATAACTACTCAATATTTTAATGCCAAGTACGAAGAACTTTGCTTATCACTTGAATACAAAAAGAAAAAGCAAGACGAAAAGGAAGAACAAAAGGAAATAAGAGCCCGAATGCGTGAAGAAGCAAAACTTCAAAAGGAAATTGAGGAAACTCGTAAAAAGATAGCAAAAGAGCAATCGCATTATCAGAATGCTTTATCACATATTGAGCAACAAATTGAAACTGCAAATGAAGCAGATAGAGTTGAATTACTCAAGAAAAAAGAACAAATTGTTAATGAACTCTCCGAAATAGATAAATCTATGAAAGATATTGATTATAGAGCAGCAAATGCGAGAGCTGGCTATGTTTATATTATTTCAAATGTTGGTTCATTTGGTGAAAATGTATATAAAATCGGAATGACACGCAGACTTGAACCAATGGATCGAGTTGATGAGCTTGGGGACGCTTCTGTTCCGTTTAACTTTGATGTTCACGCAATGATTTTTTCCGACGATGCTCCTTCACTTGAAGCAGCTTTACATAAAGCCTTTGAGGATAGAAAAGTCAATATGATTAACACAAGACGAGAGTTCTTTAATGTTACTCTTGATGAAATAGAAGAAGTTGTAAAAAAGAATTACGATAAAACGGTAGAATTTACTCGACTTGCTCCGGCTGAACAGTATCGTGAATCTCTTAAAATTAAAGAGCAACTAAAGCCGTAGGGTTTTACAGTAACATTTATTAGAATAAAAAATCCGCCCTAAAATAGGAAATCAATTTCCCATTTTGGGGTGATAAAACGAAAATGTTTACTCGAGTAAACAAAATAAGTCAGCGAAAATGTCCAAACGTTTGGACAAAACAAATTCTGAAAATGTGCAATCGATTGCACAAATTGGAATGACAAAACGAAAATGTCCACTCGAATGGACAAAACAAATTCTGAAAATGTCCACTCGAATGGACAAAACAAATTCTGAAAATGTGCAAACGTTTGCACAAATTGGAATGATAAAGCAAAAATGTTTACTCGAGTTTACATTTTGCAGTAATGTTAGTGTGGTAGCTTGAGGAGGGTTTGAGGGGTTTTATAACCTTTCGTATAAGAAAAATAAACTAATATTATATATATAGAAAGGGTTCTTTAAAATAGCCCCAAACCCACCACAAGCCTCCGCACATAAGCAATAAAAAATCCGCCCTACCCTGCGCCAACAGGATAGAGCGGTGTACGACGCAAAGGCCATACAAGACTGTGGAAAGTCTTTAATTATTATAAGATAAATTAGCCTTTGTGTCAATAAAAAATGAATACAGAGGTGTTTTTATGAAATGCAAGAGATGCAAAAAGACTTTGCAGTCTGATTTTAAATTCTGCCCTTGGTGTGGTTCTAAATCTGCAAATCAAAAATATTACCGCAGACCTGACGGGCTTTATGAAAAATCAATCGTCTATGACGGCAAAAGACACATATTCAGAGCAAGAACCGAAAAAGAACTTGAAAAGAAAATTTTTGCTTATAATCCCGAAAGTGAGCAAACTAAGTCAGGTATGCCGTTCTCTGCTGTTGCGGAAGAATGGGAAGCTGATGCATTTGAAACTCTTGCTCAAGGTTCTATCAAGGCATACAAGCCACGAGCAGAACGGGCTGTTGACTATTTTGGCGATGAGCCTATAACAAACATCGGACTTCGTGAAATCAACCGCTATATAGCGAAGTTTCCTAAATCTTGGGCATATAAAACCGTTAAAGCATACACATCCGTACTTAGCCTTATTTTCACTTATGCCGCACAAAATGAATATATAACAAACAATCCTTGCCAATACATACAAATAAGCAAGAATCTTAAAAGAACGCACCGCAGAGCCCCAACATACGAGGAAATCGAGATTATCAAAAATTCAATCTCTGCCCCGGGAGGATTGCTTGCGTTTTTCTTTCTCAATACAGGTGTCAGACGAGGCGAGGCATTGGCTCTTAAATGGAGCGACATAGACTTTGAAAACCATATAATACATATCACAAAATCATTGTATCATGTAAACAATGCACCACACATAAAAGAGCCGAAGACAGAGGCAGGCAAGCGTGATGTACTGCTTACAAAAGGTCTTGAAACAGAGTTACTTAAAATCAAAGGCGAGAAAAATGAAATTGTCTTTAATTGTGACGGCGAATATTACACGCAGTCACGCTTTGATAAACTTTGGAAAGACTATCAGACTGCCACAGGCCTTGCCGAGCTTACTCCCCACATTGCCCGACACGGCTTTGCTACAATCTGTTTTGAGGCTAATCTGAACATAAAGGATGTTCAGGAAATTTTAGGTCACGCTCAATATTCCACTACATCAGACATCTACACTCACCTTACACAAAAGCACAAAACAGAGGCACTTAATAAGCTGAATACATACTTTGAAAATAACTACTAAAAGCAACAGAATTTCAACGCATTGCACAGATTTTGCACAGTAAGCCGTTTTATGGCTTAAATACTGCATTTGTTAAGAGTTCAAATCTCTCCATCTCCGCCATAATGTGGAGACAAAAAAGATGTCTCTTGCGAAAAGCCCGATTATATCGGGCTTTTTTGCTACCCAAACGGCGATTTTTCTCTGTACCGAAACGCAGATGTAAAATCGCCGTTTTCCCTTTGCGGATAGACTTGAACTCCCGAAAAGTAAATATCAGATACACAGGCAGATAGAAAGCAAAAATCTATCTGCCTTTTTTATTACCCTGAAAAGGAGAAATCAAATATGCTACAGAAAAAATTAGCCAAACGCCTCAAAGCTCGGTACGACACCAAGATGGACGGCAACGAATGGATGAAAGTGTCCTCGGGCGGCATCCCCCTCTGCCGGATAAAATACAACGGTCAATTTCTAAGCAACGCCGACCAAAACATCTCGGATGAATACCGCAGTAAAATTGCAGATATTCAGGATGAGATCTCTACGGTGCGGAAATATGTCGGACTCTGCGAACACGCACCGCAGATGCAAGCTGCCGATGTCTCCGATTACAGACAGCTTGCCGCTTTCGGAGATACTGTGTCGGCGGCAACCTACAGCGAAAAGAACGGCTTTATGTTCTGTACCTGGAAACAGAACGCAGACGGCGACTCGGTGTTCCGGGGAGATTACTCGCCGAACTATGAATATGTCAAGGAACTGCAGAATAACTACAACAGAAAGGAAAGACAAATAACTCTATCAAGGCGGAGTATAAGATGGAATCGGTTCGACTTGTGCAGGTCAAAGACCGCCCATTTTTCTCTGCTGTGGGGCAAAAAGTGTGGCTTTTATGCAAAGCCTCGTAAGAAGCAGTTGAGAAATACACAGGTTTATGCTATAATCTAATTTGAAAAGGTATACCCAATGGTAAACAAAAACGAATGAAGGCGAAATGGGGTCTGCTTATGACCAAACAGAAAAAGGATATTATCATAACAAGCGGCATCGCTGTCCTTGCCGTGATACTGGCATATTGCTTCCGAATTGTAGGCAGGGGCAGCTTCTATCCGATGCTGTTTTCCTATCTGCGCAGCTTTATCTATATCGGTCTGTTCGCCGCCTGGGGACTCTCCGTCCGTCAGCGTATCGTGCAAAAACAGGTGTGCAGGTTTATGACGGTCACTGCGGTGCTTCTCATCATCTGGATGGTAGTCCGTTCGGCAAAGTATTTTATATTCTGGCAGCCGGATGCCGTCCGTTACCTGTGGTATCTGTTCTATCTGCCCATGCTGTTTGTGCCTATGCTGGCGCTGCTGATTGCCATGTCATTGGGAAAGCCGGATGAATACAAATTCCCCAAGGGAATGTCGGTTCTGTGGATCATCTCCGGTATATTGCTTTTGCTCGTGCTCACAAATGACCTGCACCAATTCGTATTTACCTTTCCGAAGGACGCCGCCGTGTGGACAGACAAAAACAACGACTACTCGGTAGGCTACTTCATTAGTGTGGGCTGGCAGGTGCTGTGTGCCTTTGCCGCACTCGTAATTATGTTTTTCAAATGCCGCGTGCAAAAAGGAAGGCTCCACTTTCTGCCCATTGTTCCTATGCTGCTGGCGATTGTTTACAGCGTACTTTACTATGCGGGTGCGGATTGGCTGCTCCACTTGTTCGGCGATATTGCCGCGTTCCAAAGTGTTATGTATATTCTGACCTTTGAGTTTTGCATCGCCTGCGGATATATACATTCAAACAGCCGTTATGTGGACTTGTTTGCCTCCTCTGTCGGCACATCGGCAGAGATTACTGACAGGGACTTTACCGTTCGGTATGCAGCTGTAAACACTGCGCCTATCTCAAAGGAAACGATGAAAAAAGCCGAGCAAAGCCCGGTTACGCTGGGCGGCGGCTTGACCGTTCACACCATGCCCATTGACGGCGGCTATGCTGTGTGGACAGAGGATGTGTCGGCTCTGCGCGATATCAAGGAGGACTCCGAGCTTCTTGCAGATGAGCTTGCCGACCGAAACGAGATACTCCGCTATGAATACAAGCGTGAAGCCAAGCGCCGCAAGGTGGAGGAGCAAAATCGTCTGTATGATCTTTTGCGTTCCGCTACGCAGACGCAGATAGACCGCATTGCGGAGCTCACCAAGGAATACCGCCGAATCTCAAGCAGCGATCCCGACAGCGCCAAAACGCTCCTCGCCGAGATTGCCGTGCTGTGCAGCTATATTAAACGCCGCAAGCATCTGACGCTCCTTACCGACCGAGATATTAAAATAGCGGCAACGGAACTCCACCGTGCCTTTAATGAGTCACTCCAAACGCTGAAGCTGTTGGGTGTCCGTAGCTCACTCTATGTGGACGAGTCTCTTTCCATGCTCTCCAGCAAAACGGCGACCGCTGTATTTGATTTTTATGAATCGGTTATTGAAGCCGACATTTTGAATTTAACAGGCATACAGGTAAGCCTCATAAAGGCAGACGGCTTGCGCTTGTCACTGAATGTGTGCTGCAAAGCCGACCTTTCCGCTTTGGTAAACGGAGGCAGTATCCGCTGTGAAAAAGAGGATGACGAGGAATACCAGCGCCTTGTATTTGAAGCGAAAGAAGGTGACAGGAAATGAGTGCATTTTCTTCCCTTTCTGAATTTTGGCAGACTATGCTGCCGTTTATTATGCTTGTGGAAATTGTTCTTGAAATCGGGCTGTTTATATATCAGCTTCTCCGCAGCAATAAGCCGGTGCGTAGCCTGCTGAGTCTGGCGGTTATAGCGGTGATGATCCCGTTGCTGTTCTCCGTTTCCCAGGCAGATCCCGATAATATCGGGGACGCATTTCTGCTCGGCGCACCGTGGCTGATATTTGCCTCTGCCATTTTTCTTGCGGCAGTTCACTTTGCCATTGCTCTGCCGCGGGAATACCGCCGTAAAAAGAATGAGCTATCGCCGTTCTCCATTAAGGAAGCAACCGACAAGCTGCCCATGGGCATCTGCTTTGCTGACCCGAACGGCAGGATCATCCTGTGCAACAACCGTATGCGCCGGCTCTCCTTTGCCCTTTGCGGCCACGAGCTGCAAATCAAAAGCGATATGGAAAATGCCCTGAGCGTGCCGGACAGATCCGTAACCGTCAAGGATGATTGCTACATCCTGCCCGACAAGACAGTCTGGCAATTCCGCACACAGAATATCACCGTGGACGGCGATGACCGCTGGCAGCAGATAACGGCGCATAATGTAACCGAGCTGTATAACGGCTATCAAAAGCAAGAGGAAATAAATAAAGAACTGGCGGAAGTCAACCGAGAACTCAGGAAAATGTACGCCCGCATGGAGGACGATGTCAAGGAAAAGGAAAGCCTTGACCTGAAGGTCTATATTCACGATACCATCGGCCGAAGCCTCCTGACCATCCGTGACATCATAGACAGCGGTGAGAATACCGAGCGAAAGCTTGAGGCGCTGCAAAATGCCATCGGTATGCTGGCAAGCAACCGTGTCACCTCTGTCAGCACAATGGACGAGGTAAACAGAACCGCACGGCAGCTTGGCGTGGCTGTAAAAATCGACGGCTACCTGCCCCGTGATACCGCAGCCGAGGAGCTGACCGTTGCTGCCGCCAAGGAGTGCGTGACCAACTGCATCAAGCACGCAGACGGGAATGAGGTATATATCCGCATTGCCCAGCGCGGCGAACGCTATGATGTTACCATAACCAACAACGGCAAAATACCCACAGAGCCGATAAAGGAAGGCAGCGGCCTGTCAACGCTTCGCCACAGTATTGAAAGCTCCGGCGGTGAAATGCATATTTCGCACAATCCACGCTTTGCTCTTCTGATTACGATTCCCACAAAGGAGATCAGCCTATGATAAACACCATACTTGTAGAGGATGATTTATACATCCAAAAGCACTTTGTCGATCGTCTTGCGGCAGACGGCGAGTTTCATCTTGTCGGCGTTTTCCGTGACGCCTTTGAAGCGGAAAAGCACTGCGACGCCACCGTAAAGCTCGTCCTTATGGATGTGCAGACGCAGCACAAGCACTCCGGTCTTGCCGCCGCAGAGCGCATCAAAAAGGCTTTTCCGCAAATCAAAATCGTTGTGGCTACCTCGCTTGTCGATCCCGAAGTTTTGCAAAGAGCCAAATTAGGCGCAGTCGACAGCCTGTGGTATAAGGACCATGGCACAGAGGAACTGATGAGTGTGGTAAAGCGCACCCTGGCAGGCGAAAAGGTATTTCCCGATATCGCTCCGGCCATTGAAATGGAGGGGACGATGTCCGATGCCTTCTCGCCCCGGCAGTTAGACATCCTACGCCTTTATATAAAGGGCTTTACCTATCAGGAGATTGCCGATAAGCTGGGCATTTCCAAAAACGGCGTTCGCTGGAACCTGGACGATATGGTGGAAAAGGGCGGCTTTGAAAGCAGAGAAGCGCTGGTCGCAACCGCCATTGAAAACAAGCTCATGGTAACCACCTTAAAAGACGAATAAGAGAAAGTGAACCCCTTGGCTGTATGGTCAAGGGGTTTTTCGTGCCCAAAAGGCAAAAATTTTTTGAAAAAATCGAGATTTTTCTTCTGTTACTGGCACAAGTGCCAGTGACAAGCGCCAAAAAATCAGTACAATAGATACTGTAAGATTAGGGTTGTGCTTTTAGAAGGTGGTGATGAATGATGAAAAAAATCATTCTGGATATTCAGAGCGGTATCCATGCGCACACCATGGAGCGAATGCTAATGCAAAAATTGGACGATTGCCAAGTTGTGATTTCCGAGTCGCCGGACGCAACCGCCGAGTGGTGCAAAACGCATCGACCGGATGTGCTTTTAATGGAGGTCAAGGCGTATTCGCCATGGATGTTCAAAGAACGAATGGCAATCCGTGACAAGGTAAAACGGAACACGGAAAACTGCCGTGTCATTCTCTTTGTGGATGACGATACAGACGGAGAGTTGACCGAAAAGGTACGGCAGGCAAAGCGCGAGGGTCTGATAGACGCTTTTCTCTTTGGCTCGGTGTCCGAAAACTACTTTGCTTCGGTGATCGACAGCGTTTAAATCACAAGGTGATGGACAACAGCACTGAGCGCAGTATACAAGACGGAGGTCTTGGTTTTGGTCCAAACCGGGAGTAGCACTCCTGCATGAGCGTGTCAATGCCCGTCAGGTTCTTCTCCCAAAAGCGCTCGGCAATGTCCAATAGCCTATCCGGCAATTCTGCCGGGTTGGCATAGTGGTTGCGCAACTGCTCAACCACAAAATTCTGGTAGGCCACATGGCCGCCAGGATAAATCGGTAACATCGAAGTCTCCCCCTGTTCGCAAAAGTCATTTCTGTAAACAAGGGCGCGAAGCGCCTCGTTTTACGAGCCGTTTGTAAAGCTCTTTTTGCAAAAAAAGTGGGTGATTTCGATAAAAAAGGAACCTCCAAACCCAGTGCTTTCAATGGGCTGGAGATTCCGAGAGTCTATATACTTTTTAAGGAGGAAGGAATCATGAAAAAGCAATGGCTCAGCATTGTACTGGTGCTCTGTATGGTGCTATGCATGGCGCCCGCAACGGCGCTTGCAGCGGAGGGTGAAACGGGTACGCTGAAGATTACCGTGGATCTAAGCGGACTGTATGATGGGGTCGATGCAGGAGGCAAGACATTTAGCTTTGAGATTCTCCGCAAATACGCTAATTATGGCCACTATAAAAATGCGGACATTACCATTAAGTCGGGCGAAACAGCGGGCACAGTGGATGTGCCAGTCGAGGAAGGAAAGTATGTCGTAAAGCAAATCAGTCATGCTACGATAGACGGATATGATTGGGAGAATGCGTCCCATCAACCCGGCACCATAGCTGAAAGCACGGAGCAGGAAGTGTTTGCAGGCAAGACGAAGTCAGTTACCGTACATAACTTTTACAAAATAGCGGTAACAAAGGAGATCACGGAGCTGCCGATCGAGATCGACGGATATGCGCTGAATGCAAAGGCGGGCGACATCGAGGCTTCAACAGATCAGATGCGCGTTGATATCCATAAGGTTACCATTAAGCAGCGCAATGTAAGCGGCGGCTGGGATGATCTGGCATCTGACGCCACGATTCAGGCAAATACGCAGTATGCGGTAGAAATCTTTGTTAACGCAAAACCGGAGTATACCTGCACCGGGCTTAAAAAGGATAAGGTGACCGTAAACGGGAAAGAGGCAAGCGTCTTTGAGAATCCATCGACTCAATCTGGCGGCGATATGCGGGTATTCTACGAGCTTGAGGTGCTGGAGGTCGTCAAGACGGTGGAGAGCATCGAGATCACAAAACAGCCGGATAAGACCGAGTACATGGCCGGCGAGGATTTTGACCCGACGGGCATGGTGGTCACCGCGCATTATACCGACGGCACCACGGCTGACCTCCCTGAAACCGGCTATACGATCTTCCGGGGTACGGGGCTCATGCATGGGCAGACGGATGTAACGATCCAGTATAACGATGGCAGCGGCAGCAGTAATATCAAGACCTACCAGAACATCACCGTGAAGCCGTATGTGGGTCCCCATACCCATACCTACGGCGGTCCGTGGTATGCGGACGCAAAGAGCCATTGGCATCAGTGCACCGACAGCGCCTGCCCGGATCCGAGTGGCAGCACAAAGGATCTGGCGTCCCATACCTTCGTGTGGAAGGTAGACCAGGCGGCCACCACGACCCAGACCGGCCTGAAGCATGAGGAGTGTACCGTCTGCAGCTATAAGCGCAGCGAGAACACCGAGATCCCCGCCCTGCGGGATTACGCCGTTACCGTCACCTGCGGCACGGCAACCGTTGCCGCAGGCACACCTATCACCCGCGCCATGGAGGGCGTTGAGGTCACCGTTACGGCGGACGCACCGGAGACCGACAAGGTCTTTGACAAGTGGGTCGTGCTGGAGGGCAGTGTCACCCTGGCAGACGACACCAAGGCTACCACCACCTTCACCATGCCCGCAAGTGCTGTGAAACTTGAGGCCACCTATAAGGATGCGCCTCCTAGCCATACCCACAGCTATGGCACAGATTGGAAGTATGACGACACCAATCACTGGCATGAGTGCGAGTGCGGCGACAAGGCCGATGTAGCGGCTCACAGCGCCAGCGAGTGGATCGTTGACACGGCAGCTACCGAAACCGCAGAAGGCGCTAAGCATAAGGAATGCACCGTCTGCAAGAAGGTGCTTGAAACCGCAACGATCCCCGCAACACATACCCACAGCTATGGCACAGATTGGAAGTATGACGACACCAATCACTGGCATGAGTGCGAGTGCGGCGACAAGGCCGATGTAGCGGCTCACAGCGCCAGCGAGTGGATCGTTGACACGGCAGCTACCGAAACCGCAGAAGGCGCTAAGCATAAGGAATGCACCGTCTGCAAGAAGGTGCTTGAAACCGCAACGATCCCCGCAACACATACCCACAGCTATGGCACAGATTGGAAGTATGACGACACCAATCACTGGCATGAGTGCGAGTGCGGCGACAAGGCCGACACAGCAGCACACAGCTTCCAGTGGGTGATCGACAAGGCCGCTACCAAGGAAGCCACCGGCATCAAGCACGAGGAATGCACCGTTTGCGGCGCCAAGCGCAGCGAGAACACGGTTATCGACAAGCTCCCCGACAGCGGTAACACCGGCAATACAGGCAGCGGTGATAATAACACCGATAAGCCCGGAAAGGACGACTCCACCAAGTCTCCTCAGACCGGTGACAGCAGCAACCTCATCGGTTGGCTGGCTGCTCTGTTCGTCAGCGGCGGCGTTCTGACCGTGCTGGGCGTAAGCAGCAAAAAGAGAAAGGAATCCGAGGCTGAATAAGCCAACGCTTCCGAAATCGAAATAACCTAAATACAATAGGCGGTGACGGATCATTCCGCCACCGACGGCATTGAGCTGGTTCATTTCCCATGAGGACGGGCGTTCAAGATATTACTTCGAGTCGAATATGCAGGAGTTTGACCGGAAGGCGGCAAGCGACACTCACACTTTGACCGTGTATCCCCGGCCGAACGGCGACGGAGAGGTATCCCTGCTCCATTGGAAGCGTGCCGCCACGGACAGATTTTTCCTTTTCCGTATGACCAAGCCCGGCGTCACGCTGACCGGCGAGATGTGTCTGTGGGAGGACGAAACGCCCATCGGCACCGGTCTGCCGATGCTGTTTGACTTCCTGGATGAAGTCAGAATATCGAAGTAAAAGTAAAGTTAGGTGAAGCAATGCAGGATAACAGAATACCGCCGCAGGCAAGGGTACGGCGACACAGGGTGAGAAATTCACGCTGAACAGAACAGAAAAATGATCGTTGTTTCCTATTTTATTCAGAGTTGCGAGGTGTTCGATGCAATTACCAAATAAATTATACTCATATAAAACAGCACCGTGGCGTTAATACCAAAAGTGCTGAGTGAAATCAAGGATGGTCCTATTCATTTGTTTGAGTTATATGATAGACTGAAACCGGAACTCAATGATGCGACAGATTTTTTATCCGTCATGGATTGCCTATATGCTCTGCGGGCAGCAGATATTAATAATAAAGGTGAGGCGTTTATATGCTTTTAGAGATGTTCTCCCCAGTGTTTATGGAGCAGGGTGAATTTGTCCTCCGATTCGATTCAAAAAGGGGTTGAATGTCGTGCTTGGCAAAGAGGATGGCGCAAATTCTATCGGAAAATCCTCTGCCATGCTGGCAATAGATTTTGTCTTTGGAGGCGACACCTATCTGAAAAGTGACGGCGTAAAACACATTAGACACCATACTATATTCTTCGCATTTCAGTTCTGTGGTCAAAAGTACTGTTTTGCCCGTGCTACAGAGGATGCCGATAATGCGTTTCTTTGCAAAGAAAACCATGATTTGATGGGTCCATACCGGATGAAAGATGAGTTTGTAAATTGGTTGAAAGTGCAGTATCATATGGACTTCGATGGCTTATCTTTCAGAATAGCATTGAGCAGTTTCTTCAGAATCTACGGCAAGGATAATACAGATGAACGCCGACCACTGAGAGGTATCCCGAGACAGGATATGGAAAAATCCATTGCCCTGTTGGTTGCTCTGTTTGACAGAAATAAAGACATCCAAGTATAACGTAAGAACCTTGCCGAGGAAAAGAAGAAACTCGATGTCTTTAAAGAAACTCTAAAATACCACTTTGTGTCAAGCCTTGTCGGCGGCAAAGATAAATATGAGGCGGATGATATGATGAAGCTAAATAAATATATTTTAACCTTACTTATAGTTCTGGCTGTGATTGCCGCGTTTTCGGGCTGTGAGGCGAAACCCTCCGATGATCCTGATTTGACCGAAAACAAAACAACCGATGTCTCCCACTTGACGACCGTGCAAAATGACACCGATCTTTCGAGGCTTCAAAAAACCATTCTCGATAACAACGAATCGGTTGGTATTGCCTATATCGGTTATGTCGGCTATGAGGCGAATGAGCAGGAGGTTTACAGTTTTTTAGATAACAGTCAGTATGCGGATAAATATGATTTCCTCTGCGGCTCTCCCCTTGTAAACGTCGGCGGTGCGGAGCTGTATGCGGTAGTTATTGCCGATACTGAATACATTGCTTCTGTTTATCGGGCGGAAATAACCGATAACGGCGAATACTCCGTAAAGACTGACGATGCAATTTATAAATACAGCGGCTACGGAATTGATTATTTTTTACTGCGCTGCAATGAAAGCGAAATACACTCAAACGTATCGCTGCTTTTTGAAAAGGGAAACAGCTCTTTTTCGGTGTTTCCGATGCTCTCCGGGATGGACGGACATCTTGTCGCTGAGAATTTTTATGATTTTTCCATATACAGTGATTACGGCGACGACAGTGAAGCCGAGGATAAAAATGTTGCAATAGCCAGAGAAATTCTTTTGGAGTCTCAAGAGGTGCAGTACTACATAAATATCGGTATGAGTGTGCAATATACAGGGCAAATCCAGGAAATTTACGGTCGCCCGTGCTGGATTTTTGCGCTTGGCACAAACAGAGACGACCAATTCGTCAGAGAGCGCTATTACGGAGTGTGTGACAACCTTGTTTATTTTTACGATGCGTTGAATGACACATGGGAAGTTCTCGGGAACGGATAAAGGGCAAAAATTAATTACTTGAAGGAATTTTTATAATGTGACTTACCAAAGCGTGCGAGATTGCCCGCTTCAAGGGCGTTTTTAAGGTCAACACATACTACGGCAATTCAAAAACACAGCATTTATATTACCTTGTTGTTCCTTGCGCAGATGAAGCTTATATTGTTGACTTCAGACTGGAGAAATTATATGACGATGATATTTCCAATATGAAAGGCATTGAAGAGACTTTCTTAAAGGGCATTAAGGCGGAAAAGAATAATTAAAGTGCATTAAAAAGGAGGAAGCTTTTATGGGATTATTTGACAAAAAGTTCTGTGACATATGCGGTGATAAAGTCAATATGCTCACTCAGAAAAAGCTTTCGGACGGACAGCTTTGCTCAGACTGCAAGCAAAAGCTAGGCTCATTCACAAGCGGCTGGAAGCAGAGAACCGTTCAGGATGTTAAAGCTCACCTTGAACTGAGAGAGCAGAACAAGCAGAAATACCAGCAGTTTAACTGCACCGTAGCGGCGGGCGGAAGAAACAGTACGCTTCAAGCGGATTTTAATCACCGCTGGTTTATCTTTGCTGTTGATAACAGAGATTTCAGGAGCGGCAACCCTCAGTTGTTTGAGTTTTCTCAGCTTCAGGATTTCTGGGCCGTTCAGGTTATGCAGCTTTGCCGGCAGATAAAGCAGGACGGAGCTTCCGTAAACCAAGTCTACAGCCAAATGAATCAGAGCTACGGTCAGCCGCAGCAGCATCCGCTCAGGTTCAAAACAACGCCTATAATAATGCTGCACCCGTTACACCGCAAACAGTTGACGCTTCCTGGATTTGCTCATCCTGCGGCACACGTAACGAAGGCAAATTCTGTCAAGGCTGCGGCTGTGCAAAGCCTGCAGCAATGCCTTCACGCTGCCCGAGCTGCGGATGGACTCCGACAAACGGTCAGCCTATGCCGAAATTCTGCCCCGAATGCGGAGCACGCTTGTAATTTGAAGCGAACAGACTGCATTAAAAAAGTGAGCTTATTTTTGCTTATGTTGTTATTACCTATAGGTCTTTTCGGCTGCGGAGCAAAGAAAAAATACACTGTGGCAGATGTGAGTGTAATCAGTTTTTCCTGTTCGTCAATGAGCTACACGGATTCTTATGCTTATTCTCTCAAAAAAGAAAATGAGGAATGGCTTTTTGATGCAAACTATTCCTACGACTATGAAAATCCAAGGGTAGAATTTGAGAATAAAAAAGTAAGCGCACAGGATGCCGCGGCAATACTTGACGTTGTGAAAGAGCAGGGCCTTATTTTACAGGCTCAGAAGTATAAACCTCCTCGAATTAAAGCCTTTGTTCTCGACGGCGGAGGATACTTTCTTTATTTTAAGATGAACGACGGCACAGAAATCAATGCGGAAATATATAACGAGGATTTGGTAAATGAATTACGCACTTTGGCAGAAAAGTGCCGAAAATCATAACATACCGTGTTAACTAAAGCAGGGAATAATATATTGGAGGAAAAAACTATGGCAGACATTAAATCAATTGCAACGGCAACAGCCCCGAGAGAGTTTGAACTCTCCTATTCAACCACCGTTGAAGAGGTATACGAAAAGCTCAGCGCACGCGCTTCGGCTTTTAAAATGCCCTTCAAAATCAAAGAGGGAATCCCCGGAAAGCGCATTTCTTTTGAGAAAGAACCGAACCTCGATGTTACGATTTGGGTTTTTGTCAAGGACGACAATAAAATCAAGGTCATGGCAAACATTCAGGAGAACAAAACGACCGTCAACGGTATGCGCGTTGACAAAAACAGCGTAATGCAAAAAGGCATAAAAGGTGTAGCTAATCTTCCTATTGAAAGAGGCGAGTATCTTGACGAAGTGACCGAAAAGGTTAAAAAGATACTCAACGGCGAGCAGGTTGAAGATTATGTAGCGCCCGTTGGTGCCAACGGCAGCGGACAGACCGAAAAAAATTGGCTTGTAGCCCTTCTTCTCTGCCTTTTCCTCGGCGGAATCGGTGCACACCGTTTCTATGCGGGTAAAGTAGGATCGGGTATTCTTTATATTCTCACCATCGGCATTTTCGGCATCGGTGTTCTTGTTGACCTGATAAAGATCATTACCGGCAAATTCACCGATAAAGACGGCAATCCCATTCAAAAAAAATAAAAATTTAAAAAAAGAGAGGATCGATTAACATGAAAAAAATCCTGGCACTACTCATGATTTTTGCTGTTTCACTCAGTCTTTTTGCTTGCGGAAAGGCTGACGGCGACGGTAAGGAAAACACAACAGAAAATACTGCCGCAGTTGATAAGACAGAAGACACATCAGCCGAAGTAACTAAGACAGAAGACACATCAGCCGAAGTAACAACGGCGGCAGAAATGAAGAAGGGCGACGAAGGCAACGGACCTGCAGATATCGACGCAGAGTTTATCACTCTCAAGCTTCCGTCCGGCTACAAATATGAGGTTGATTCTTTTAGTAAAGATCCAAATAATCCGCTCTATGGCGATGTTACTCTGTATATCTATAAGGATGGCTCATACTCATCTATTGCGACTCTTACCGCTACAACCCGAAACATGGTTCGCAGTCAGGAAGAGGCTGTTGAAAACACGATAAAGCTTTGCAACCTTCAGACTTATAAAAACGGAGAATCTGAAATCGGCAAAGATGCTCAATACGGTGAAAACACCTATTCGACTGTTCATGTTACAACAGAATACTATGAGAAGGACTTCTTTGTTACATATGCAAACAGAGGTGCATCGGATACAAAGGGACTTCTTGTCAAGCTTGAAATCAATAATAAGAATATCAAAGCTGACGACCCGTTTATCAAAGAACTTCTTGACAGCCTTAAGATAGTTATGGCTTAAAAATTCGGGGACTGTACCTGAGCATTTTCGGGTACAGTCCTGCTTGCAAAAAAGGACACTCCCCTTCGGAATTCAAAAATCCGAAAAGGTATAAGAAATGCCTTTGAAAGAATTCTGATACCGCTCGGAAGAGCGGATAAAGACCTTCTTCCGGCAAGAATGGATATGGCATTCCGAAAAAAATCGTCAGTCAAATCAACAGACTTAACAGAAATAAGCTTTGCCGAAAAATTTACATTACGGATGTTGTTCCCATCCCTAAAAATGACTTTGAAACATGGAGCGATGACGGCAGAGAATGGCGTGAATCGGTTTTAAAGTGCAGCACACTGGAGCGTTTCGAGTCAACCAAAGACGACACGGTTCAGCATGAGATATACCGTAAAAATTCATATCTCAGAATACTCCAGTCAAGACACGTTCGCCTCGCCGATCAAAAAGAAAAAAAGAAAAGCTATTATAACGATATGTTAAGAATAACCTGCCCGTCCTGCGGTGCAAGTGTCAAGCTTGACAGTCAGCAGGTGACCTGCGAATACTGCGGCGCCGTTATTAAAAACGAGTTTTACGATTGGCAGACCGAGTCGTTCGAGATTTATGAATCTATCAGTACAAACCTGAAAAGATTTTTACAGCTTATCGTGTCCGGCTCCATACTTTTCGTATGTGTCTTTCTGTGCTTATATTTAATCGAGGACACCGAGATTTCCCTTGCAGCCGGCGTCGGTGCAGCGATTCTTGCTTTGGGAGTGATTGTCTCGCCTATTATCTACGGAAAAGTTAAGCAATACAACCTTGCGAAAAAAATCGTAGGATACTCAGAGAATTACCTTAGAGCCTGCTTAAACGAATACTTCTTGAAAAATGAAAGCGACAAGGATATGCTTGATTTCAGCGTTGATACAATCAAGCTTTTAAAGGTTGCAAATACAGACGAGATAGCAAAGGTTACGGCTGAAATTTACGGAACCAAAACATTCCTTCCCGAAAATCAAAAGCCGTTTACAAAAATAATTAAAAAGAAATTGACACTGCAAAGAGCAAGAAATCCGGAAAAAAGAAAGACTGACGGTGATTTCTTTACTGAAAAAGAATGTCCGAGTTGCGGAGCAAACTTCCTGCCCAATGAAAACGGATGCTGTTCTTATTGCGGTTATACCCTTTACGAAGATAGCATAAAGTGGAAAATAAAAAACTGAATCTTGTTAAAATCCTTCAATGCCAATTAAGGTAATGAAGGAAAACAGATTGGAGGATACAATGGGAATTTTTGATAAATTAAAAAACACAGCACAACAGGCAGTTGTTTCTGCCGTACAATCTGCGGGTAACAAAAGGGAAACATTTACATTTTCCGCATTGCCCGAAAGCCTTGCCGAAATGCAGGCGCTCCCCGAGGCAAGCCTTGATACTCCGTTCCAAGCCGCCGCTCTCACCGTGCTGGCACTGTGTGCATACGCTGCCGACAAAAACATCGGAACAGAAATGCTTAATTGGCTCAGAGGTCCGCGACCGCTGAACGGAATGGAAATTTCCTTTTTGAACGACCGTTTCCGTGACGGAAAAACCTATCTTCCGTTTACTTATTTTGCGGGTTCGACACCCGAGAATAACTACACTCCTTCCGAGCCATATACAATAGTCGTCGAAAGCAATCATGTTTCGGCGGAGGAGCAAGGATATATGAAGCTCTTTATACCGTGCGGCGGTGCAGATGACCCGCGTCCGATAAAACTTCGTCAACGCGGAAGCGACGGAAAATGGTTCTTATGGGAGCAGTACCTGCTGACCGGCGTACGTACCCCAAAAACGGCAGATCCTTGGGCATAAAATATTAAAAATTGGCTCCGCGGCTTTAAGGACTCTGTTTTTGCAGCAGAGCGAGTGCTTTTACTCGCCCACGGGAACCGAAGCGGCACCAAAAAGCCTGACAGAGCTTTTTGAAAACCTTGTGCAAATTGAATATTGAGCAGCAAGAATGGCTTGAGATCTGTGTTGGGCAGGTATCAGGCCATTCAATTTATGCCTGATCCCGCGGTTGTTATAATAATCCGGATAATATCCGATTCCGAATCGGACGAGCGCATCCGGGTCTTGCGGGTATGCAACAATCACCCGATGGAATATGACGATACGCTCGTCCGACAGATTATTGAATGCGTAGTGGTGGAATCAAAAGAGAAAATCAAGGTGGTCTTTATCGGCAGCACGGAAATTGAAATGGTTCTGTAAGCAGCCTTGAAAACAGAAACGGAGTGATGTAGAATGATTGTGACGAGTGTTCAAATCAAGACAGTGAAAACGCAAAAACATCTCTATTGTCCTGTCTTCACAAAAGCACTCGAGCAATCGGGTGCTTATTTTTTGCGATAAACACTGAAAAATCGGCTTATTTGCTATGTTTTTCAATCACT
>ERZ1031114.190-NODE-190-length-19999-cov-7.305806_pt1 | contig 19999 bp, 10 predicted proteins | sample MGYA00518740_ERZ1031114 | MGnify/ENA primary metagenome ERZ1031114 (study PRJEB33719, sample SAMN04261276) | wastewater metagenome | biome: rural village; feature: human; material: feces | host: Homo sapiens | place: El Salvador | collected 2013-01-14 ... | reverse complement strand
ATATAATAAGGTTGTGCAATGCTTCCGGAGGCAGGCAGGGACTCGATGATTGGTTCGATTTCCTGCTTCTTTTTTCCGGGAGGAAGAAAGCCATGTTTTTTTATGAAAGGGTGAGGCAAGGAATGCCGAACAGCAAGATGTTCAGACCTGTCGTGGTAGGGAAGAAAAAGAGATACACCTATGCCAGATCGCAGGAAGTACTGAAGATGCCCCATTTGCTCGATCTGCAGACGAAGTCGTATGAATGGTTCTGCAAGGAAGGGCTGAAGGATGTTTTCGCAGATATTTCTCCTATCGAGGACAGCGCTAAGAAATGGGCGCTGCACTTTGGCGATTTCTATTTCGGCAAAGGCAAGTACAATATCGAACAGTGCAAGGCGAAGGATGTGAACTACTCCGCTCCGCTGTACGTGAAGACGCGTCTGGAAAACAAGGAAACCGGCGAGCTGAAAGAGCACGATCTGTTCATGGGGGATTTCCCGGTCATGACGGATACGGGCACATTCATCATCAATGGTGCCGAGCGTGTCATCGTATCCCAGCTGGTTCGTTCTCCCGGCGTATACTACAAGCGCGAAAGAGATGCTTTCGACAAGGAGATCTATACCGCGCAGCTGATCCCGAACCGCGGCGCGTGGATCGAGCTGGAATCGGATCCGGCAGGCTCCGTTTCCGTCCGTATTGACCGTAACCGTAAGATGCCGGTCACTGTCCTCATCCGTGCGCTGGGCTACTCTTCCAATGAAGAGATCCTGGAGCTTTTCGACCATGATATCCACATCGAAAAGACGCTGGAGAAAGACAGCACCACGGACAAAAAGTCTGCTCTGATCGAAATCTATCACAAGCTCCGCCCGGGTGAACCGGCTACCGAAGATAGTGGTACGACCCTTCTCCATAATTTCTTCTTTGATCCGCGCCGTTATGATCTCGCGAAGGTCGGCCGTTACAAACTGAATAAGAAGCTGGCTTGGAAGAACCGTCTCCTCGGACACAAGACCGAAGGCCCGATCGTCAATATGGAAACTGGTGAAGTGGTCATCGAAGGCAACAGCACCATCGATGAAGAAGCCATCGCAAGAATCGAAGAAAGCGGTGTATTCTCTTCCTTCGATCAGGTCGAAGTGATGACCCAGAAGGATGATGGCACTCCGGTCAAGGTGATCTGCTCTTCCGGCAACCGCGAAGACAATTACCGCACGCTGGAGATCTGCGATATCATCGCCTGCATCGACTACCTGCTGAACATGATGCAGGGCTATGGCAAGAGCGATGACATCGACCATCTGGGCAACCGCCGTGTCCGCTGCGTCGGTGAACTCCTGCAGAACCAGTTCCGTATCGGGCTCACCCGTATGGAAAGAGTGGTTCGCGAGAGAATGACCACCCAGGATCAGGATAAGATGAGCGTACAGGCACTCGTCAATATCCGTCCGGTCGTAGCTGCTATCAAGGAATTCTTCGGCAGTTCCCAGCTGTCTCAGTTCATGGACCAGACGAACCCGCTGGCAGAACTCACGCATAAGCGTCGTCTTTCCGCTCTGGGGCCCGGCGGTCTTTCCCGTGAACGCGCAGGGTTCGAAGTCCGCGACGTACATTACTCTCACTATGGCCGTATGTGCCCGGTAGAAACCCCTGAAGGTCCGAACATCGGTCTGATTTCCTCCCTGTCCAACTACGGGATCATCAATAAGTACGGCCTCATCGAGACACCGTACCGCCTGATCGACGAAAAGACACACACCGTCACTGACAAGTGCGAATATGTGACCGCTGACATCGAAGAAGACAAGATCATCGCGCAGGCGAGTGAACCGCTTGATGCGGAAGGTCACTTCATTCATAAGAACGTAGCGAGCCGCCGCGGCCCGGACGTACTCGAAGCGGAACCGGACGAAGTCGTGCTGATGGACGTATCCCCGAAGCAGGTCGTCTCCATCGGTACCTCCCTCATTCCATTCCTCGAACACGATGATACGAACCGAGCTCTGATGGGTGCGAACATGCAGCGTCAGGCTGTGCCGCTCCTGCGTCCGGAAGCACCGCTCGTCGGCACCGGCATGGAATGGGTCGCTGGTCAGGACTCCGGTGTCTGCATCCTCGCTAAACGTGCCGGCACTGTAGAAAGAGTCACCGGCCGCCAGATCATCGTTCGCGCAGAGAACGGCGAGCTTGACACCTACGACATCATCAAATTCATGCGTTCCAACCAGTCCACCTGCATCAACCAGCACCCAATCGTATCCAAGGGCGATCGCGTAGAAGCAGGAGACACACTGGCAGACGGCATGGCGACCGATGGCGGCGAGCTGGCTCTCGGCCACAATGTACTCGTAGCTTTCGTATCCTGGGAAGGGTACAACCACGAAGACGCCGTTCTGATCTCCGAACGTCTCTGCAAGGATGACCTGTACACCTCCATTCATATCGAAGAATACGAATGCGATGCCCGCGACACGAAGCTGGGCGAAGAAGAAATCACCCGCCAGCTGTCTTCTGTTTCTGAAGACGCTGTGAAATACCTCGATGAAAACGGTATCATCATGGTCGGCGCTGACGTCCGTCCTGGCGATATTCTGGTCGGCAAGGTCACCCCGAAGGGCGAGACGGAGCTGACGCCGGAAGAACGCCTGCTGCGTGCGATCTTTGGTGACAAAGAAAGAGAAGTCCGTGATACCTCGCTCCGTGTACCGCACGGCGAATTCGGCAAGGTCGTCGATGTCAAGGTCTTCACCCGTGAAAATGGTGATGAGCTGGCACCGGGCGTGAACAAGCTCGTCCGCGTCTACATCGCGCAGAAACGTAAGATCCGTGAAGGCGATAAGATGGCAGGCCGTCACGGCAACAAGTGCGTATGCTCCCGCATCATGCCGGTCGAAGATATGCCGTTCACACCAGATGGCCGTCCGGTCGATCTGGTACTGAACCCACTGGGCGTACCGTCCCGAATGAACATCGGCCAGATCCTGGAAATCCATCTTTCCTGGGCCTGCCACATGCTCGGCGAAGAGATCCATGCGGCAATGGCAGCCGGTGTCGGCTCTCCGAAGTACGAAGAAATGAAGCAGCGCCTCATTGACTGCGGCTATGATTTCGAAAAATACGGCATGCCGGAACCGACCGAGTCCGGTATCCATATCGCGACCCCGGTCTTCGACGGCTGCCGAGATGAAGACCTCGCAGCGACCCTGAAGGCAGCAGGCCTTCCGGCTGGTGCGAAGACAGACCTCTATGATGGCCGTACCGGCGAAAAACTGGATAATCAGGTCACGATCGGCTGGAAATACATGCTGAAGCTCCATCACCTCGTCGATGATAAGATCCATGCCCGCTCCACCGGCCCATACTCCCTCGTTACCCAGCAGCCACTGGGCGGCAAGGCACAGTTCGGCGGTCAGCGTTTCGGCGAAATGGAAGTCTGGGCGCTCGAAGCCTACGGCGCGGCTTACACGCTGCAGGAAATCCTGACCGTGAAGTCCGATGATGTCATCGGTCGTGTCAAAGCCTATGAAAAGATCGTCAAGGGCGAAAACATCCCGAGCCCGGGCGTACCGGAATCCTTCAAGGTCCTCATGAAGGAACTCCAGTCCATCGGCCTCGATGTCCGTATCCTGAATGAAAATGGCGACGAAGTCGTCCTGAAAGAGCTCGATGAAAGCGATCTGGAACAGGGCTACGGCGGCGGACAGCCATGGCATAAGGATGAACTGAAAGAAGCCATGGAAGGTGATGATGCCGTTTCCGATTCCAGAAACGACATGGAAAGCCACATGAATGGCGCCATCGAAAACGCCGGCGATGATGTCGCATCCTTCAATGATACACTCGAAGCAGAAGCCAATGCACAGGCTCCCGTAGAAGCCGGCTTTGGTGAAACTGATCTTGATACAGAACTTGGCTTTACGAATGACAGCCAGGATGACTGATTCCGGAAAGGAGCGCTAATCAATTGTTAGATGTAAATGAATTTGATTCCATGAAAATCGGTATCGCTTCTCCGGAAAAGATCCTTGAATGGTCTCACGGGGAAGTGACAAAGCCGGAAACCATCAATTACAGAACCCTGAAGGCAGAAACCGACGGTCTCTTCTGTGAAAAGATTTTCGGACCGACCAAAGACTGGGAATGCAAATGCGGCAAGTACAAAAAGATGCGTTACAGAGGCACCGTCTGCGACAAGTGCGGCGTCGAAGTCACCTCTTCCAAAGTCCGCCGTGAACGCATGGGCCATATTTCTCTGGCCTGCCCGGTTTCCCATATCTGGTATTTCAAGGGCACGCCGTCCCGTATCGGCCTCATCCTTGAAATCTCCCCTCGCCAGCTCGAAAGAGTCCTCTACTTTGCAGCTTATATCGTCCTCGATCCGGGCGATACGAACCTGTCCAAGTGCCAGGTCCTGAATGAACAGGAATATCAGGATGCCGTAGCTGCTTATGGCAAGAAAGCATTCAAAGCCCAGATGGGCGCAGAAGCCATCCAGTACCTGCTGAAAGAGCTCGATCTGCCAAAGCTGGAAAAAGCACTGCAGAAAGAAATCGAAGAAGGAAGCGGCCAGCGCAAGGTCAGATGCATCCGTCGTCTCGAAGAAGTCGAAGCCTTCCTGCACTCCGGCAACAAGCCGGAATGGATGATCCTCTCTGTCCTGCCGGTCATCCCTCCGGATCTGCGCCCGATGGTCCAGCTCGATGGCGGCCGTTTCGCCACCTCCGACCTGAATGACCTTTATCGCCGCGTCATCAATAGAAACAACCGTCTGAAGAGACTTCTGGAACTCGGTGCTCCGGAAATCATCATCAGAAACGAAAAACGTATGCTGCAGGAAGCTGTCGATGCCCTGATCGATAACGGCCGTCGCGGACGCGCCGTTTCCGGCCCGGGCAACCGCCCGCTGAAATCCCTCTCCGACATGCTGAAGGGCAAGCAGGGCCGTTTCCGTCAGAACCTTCTCGGCAAACGTGTCGACTACTCCGGCCGTTCCGTTATCGTCGTCGGCCCGGAACTCAAAATGTACCAGTGCGGCCTGCCGAAGGAAATGGCGATCGAACTCTTCAAACCGTTCATCATGCATGAACTCATCAAGAGAGGCGTCGCAAGCAACCTCAAGGCAGCACGCAAGAAGGTCGACAAGCTCGCCCCGGAAGTCTGGGAAGTCCTTGGCGATGTCATCAAAGAACACCCGGTCCTCCTGAACCGCGCACCGACGCTGCACAGACTTGGCATCCAGGCTTTCGAACCGATCCTCTGGGAAGGCCGTGCGATCAAGCTGCATCCGCTCGTATGCCCTGGCTACAACGCCGACTTCGACGGTGACCAGATGGCCTGCCATCTGCCACTCTCTGTCGAAGCACAGGCGGAAGCACGCACCCTGATGCTCTCCATCAATAACATCCTGTCCACAAAGGATGGCAAGCCTGTTGCTATTCCTTCGCAGGATATGATCCTTGGCTCCTACTACCTCACCATCGTACAGACAGCCAACGATACGAAAGTCGATTTCACCGACGAAGAAAAGAAAGAAAATCCGAAGGCGAAATTCGATGTCATGAAGCAGTGGAAAAAAGCCGAAGACGAGATGGATACCTCCGAGCTTCGTGCTTACACCGGCTATGACGAAGTCATGCTGGCGTACAACCTGCATCAGATCAAGATTCATGACTTCATCAAAGTCTTCATCCCGAAGGAAGACCGTCCGGACGGATTCAATGAAACTGATGACGATCTTGTCATCACCACTCCGGGACGCCTGATTTTCAACTATGCGATCCCGAGAGAACTGCGTTTCTTCTACAAGCGTCATGAAAAGCGCGTAGATGAAAACGGCAAGACCTACACCGTCGAAAACAACGGCCTCGGCATCACCATCGGCAAGAAGCAGATGGGCAAGCTCGTCAATGACTGCTTCAAGAAACTCGGATTCAAGGCGACGGGCGACCTGCTCGACTCCGTGAAAGCCCTCGGCTTCCACTACGCTCTCGTTTCCGGCATTTCCATCGGCATCTACGATGTCGCTGTGCCACCAGAAAAAGATAAGATCCTGGCAGACGGCGACAAAAAAGTCGAACAGATCAAGAAATTCTTCCGCCGCGGCCTCATGACCGACGACGAAAGATACAGAAGAGTCGTCGAAGTATGGAGCAAGAAGACCGACGAAGTCGGTGCTGCAATGAAGAGCTCCATGGTGAAGTTCAACCCGTTGACCATGATGGCCCAGTCCGGTGCCCGTGGTAACGATAACCAGATCCGTCAGCTGGCCGGTATGCGCGGCCTGATCGCCGATACCTCCGGTAAGACCGTCGAACTCCCGGTAAAGGCAAACTTCCGTGAAGGCCTGACCGTCCTCGACTACTTCACCTCTTCCCACGGCGCTCGTAAGGGTCTCGCCGATACCGCACTCCGTACCGCGGACTCCGGTTACCTCACCCGTCGTTTGGTCGACGTTTCTCAGGACGTCATCGTCCGCGAAGAAGACTGCGACGTACAGGTTCTGAATTTCGACAGAGAACAGAGCCTCATCGCGTCCCAGCCGGAAGTCAAGAAGACCATCATGGGTCTCAAGCAGACACTCCTCGGCGCAGTTCTGGATGAAGATGTCCTCGACCGCAGAAATGGAGATATCCTCCTCGTCAAGGGCAAGACCCTCGATGCGGACGATGTGACCCTGCTGAACCGTCACCTCGTAGAACATATTTCCGTCATCATCCCGACTGCTGACGGCATCGAAGCCGCAGAACCGAAGACCTTTGACCTCGGCACACAGGATGCTGTCGCTGAATACAACCGCGCTATGCGCCATCATCTGACCGTCCACTTCGCAGGCAAGAAACTCGAAGAAGATGCCTATGACCGCCAAGGCAATGTCCTCTTCCCGGCAGGCACCGTCATCGACAGCGATGTCGCAGAGAAGATCCTTGTTTCCGATATCCCGGTGCTCAAAGTGCGCATGGATGAAGCGGAAGGCGTCGAAGTCTCCCTCATTGAAGAAAAAGGCCAGCCGATCGAGTCTCTGGCTGACCGTATCGCAGGCCGCTGCCCGCTGGAAGATGTCGTGAACCCGACCACCGGCGAAGTCATCGCGAAGAAGAACGAAGAAATTTCTGATGCCCAGGCAGAAGAGATCCAGAAATACTACGACAAGCTGAAGGTTCGTTCCATCCTCACCTGCCATTCCGCTCACGGCGTCTGCGCGAAGTGCTATGGCAGAAATCTGGCAACCGGCCGTCACGTAGAGATCGGCGAAGCAGTCGGCATCATCGCTGCACAGTCCATCGGCGAACCGGGTACCCAGCTGACCATGCGTACCTTCCATACCGGCGGCGTTGCTTCTGCAGAAGATATCACACAGGGTCTTCCACGAGTCGAAGAATTGTTCGAAGCCCGCAAGCCAAAGGGCAATGCGATCATTTCCCGTATCGACGGCACGGTTTCCATCACCAGCGCAGAGGATAACCCGAATGTCAAGATCATTACCATCACCAGCAATGATCCGGACATCGCCCCGGAAAGCGAAAAGATCCCGGTAGCGAAGAAGATCTCCGTCACAAACGGCGAATTCATCAAAGCAGGCACCCGCCTCTTTGAAGGTAACATCAACCCGCACGATATCCTTGATGTCCTCGGCGTACAGGCGACTCAGAACTATATCGTCAAGGAAGTCCAGAAGGTTTACCGCAGCCAGGGCGTAGAGATCAACGATAAACACATCGAGATTATCGTTCATCAGATGCTGCGTAAGATCAAGATCACCGAACCGGGCGGCTCCGGCTGGCTCCCGGGCGAGACTGTCGATATCGTCGCATTCCGTGCGATGAACCAGCGTCTCGATGACGAAGGCAAAGAAAGAGCCGTCGGCGAAAACCTGCTCCTCGGTACCACCAAGGCAGCTCTTGCGACCGACTCTTTCCTCTCCGCCGCTTCCTTCCAGGAAACCACCCGTGTCCTCACCGAAGCAGCGATCAAAGGAAAGGAAGATCCGCTCCTCGGCCTCAAGGAAAATGTCATCATCGGCAAACTTATTCCGGCCGGTACCGGCATGTCCCGCTACCGCAAGCTGAATGTCATCCATAAGGGTGAATCCTTCGAAACCGGATCCGATGCGGAATAATTGATGCATCAGGTGTAGCCAAAGCAGTCCTCACATCATGAGGACTGCTTTTTGCATGGAGGGTATTCTGCACGATCCGGCGTATTTACTGGGCAGCAGCTACTCGCCGCAGCTTACGTGCTTTCCTCTTGCGAATTTCTTCGAGATTCTCTACAATAGAATAGATATGATAGTGACTGGTGACTGGCGACTAGGAGACGTCAGACTCTTATCGTCATTTTCAGAGCAGCGAGAAATCTTTGTCATTCGTGGTCAGGCGATCGTTGTTTGGAACTACCAAGCGGAAAACCTGCTACTCACTCACCTTCGAGCATCGCCCGCCTTTATACGGCGGCGAAGCCGCCAACTTCATTCCTCATTCGAGCAGAGCTTTCAATCGTAGTCAAGGGGCGGCATGCCCCCCCGGGGCTCACCCTGTACTTTTTTCAAGGAGACGCCATGATAAAAAAACTGTTTCCACTCGCGCTTTCCGCGGTGCTTGTCTTTGGCGGCTTCCTGCTGTCTTCCGCGGAGGATCTTGTGATCGATGGGCTCGGCCGCCTGCCATTTCCCAAGGACGTGACGGTCACGGATGGCGGCGGGTCAGAGCTTTCCCGGTTCATGATTGAAGGGACACACCGGAAAAATTATGGGAGATCGGCGCGTGCTGCGATGTGGTCGATCCTGACGGTACCGCCCGGTATGCAGCTGTATCCGGAGAAAGCACCGTATCCCTATGACTCGATGCATATGTACCAGATACGCAAGACGGATGTGCGCGGGACATACAGCGCGGGCATCTATGTCATCTCGGGGACGGAGAAGGATTTCTTCCATGAGGGGCATCCGAAGGCGGCACGCTTCTGGTCTACGGCTTTCCTTGAGGATGCCAAGCGTCCGACCTCGCTCTTTGGAATGCCGAAGATCCAGACATCGGAGTTCCAGGCATTGGTGGATCAGGTACTCTCTGAGACAAAAGGTCCATCTATACACGTGAAGATCTTGAAATTCGTCCCATGGCGTGCTTTCAAAAATGAAGACGGTACCTACCGCTGGGGACAGGAGGCGAAGGTCATCCTGACGAATGAAAAGGGCCTGTCGTTTCCCCTCTGGATCTCTGCCAATCTTTTGAAAGCGGGGGATAAGTACTATCTGATCGAGGTGAATGGCAGCCACGCGGCGGCCGAACAGCTGTCGGATCTCCTGCTGTATGGATTCTATCGGATGAAGAGATGAGATAGCAGCGAAGGGGTGCGATGATTTCAAAATGCGCGGTGCTTCCGCTTTATGATGCGCGCTCCATCTAGCCAGGACAGCGTAAGCCTTTTTCACCGCTGCATTTACTTTTGAAAGGGGATTTTCCATGAAATGGAAATGTTTGCTTCTCACGCTCGCGCTGGCCTGCGGGATCTCTGCGGGGGGAGAAGCGTATGATATGAATGCCGTCGCGGCCGCTTCGCTTCCCAAAGGCTTCACCTACCGGGAGGCAGCGGGGACGGAGACACTCCATTTTATGGAGAAAGACATTCCTTATCAGATGGGACAGCTGCAGTATACATTGGAAAAACAGCAGAGCTTCTCATCCGGTTATATCATTCGCGCGCTGCTCCCTAAAGAGATGGCGGAAGCGCTGAAGCCGTATTTCAAGATGAATCGTGATGAACATGTCTGGCGCCGGCTGACGCAGATGAACCGCGCGCTCTTAAATCCGGCATCCCCTCTTCGGAAGGGGATCGAAGAGACGGTACTGAGTCTGGCTCGCAATGCCATCGGCCCCGCTGCGGATTCTTCGATCAAGGTAGAGCTTTCTTCGCTGGAGCCTTTCCGCCGCCTAGATGTCGATGAGGCCTATGTCTATACCGCAGGCGGGCTGATCACATACAATGCGGAGGGGATGAAGCTCCCCATGTACTGCCGCTCCTATTTCTTCCCCGGAAGTGAAGGACTCGATGTCCTGATGCTTTTCACCCCCGACGAAGGCAAAGCGCCGCTCCTATATGCCATCGATGATCTGGTGAATGCGGCCGCGAAGGAAGAGCTCAATGGGGCAGCAGGATATAAAGACCTTGGCGTCATATTGGGGAAAGAGCCATAAAAAATAGGAGGCAAGTGACCGGAAATCCCTTTCCGATGGGAAGGGTAATGCTATTAAGTTAAGGAAATCGTTAGCTATGTAACGTCTTGCTTCCCCCTTCGGGGGAAGTGCCGAAGGCAATAGGGGCATGCTAGCGGTATAGCGTGCTATGTTGAATAGTCCGATGCTATCGATATTCCAACACTTTCATGCAATACCGCTACGTAGCCCCCTCACCCCTTCGGGGAGCTCCCCCGATGGGGAGCCAAGAACGTTCTGCCGCTTAACTTAATAGCATTCATGGGAAGGGGGGCGGAGACCTGGCATCGGGAAATTTTCTGCGTTTTTATGTTTATGCGCCGCACCAACCCGCTCCGCCTGCCGCCCTTTTCCCGATCTCCAACCAACCATGAATCACTTATCAAATAACGATTTCCACAGGAGGACCTATGAACGTATTTGCTGCGCTCGGCGTGAATGAGACGCTGACGAAACTTTTGAAAACACAGGGGATCAAGACCCCGACGCCCATCCAGATGTCCGCGATCCCAAACGCTTTCAAGGGACGAGATCTGATCGGCCGTTCGCAGACCGGGACAGGGAAGACGCTGGCCTATCTGCTGCCGGTCATTCAGCGCGTAGAAACAGACAAAGCCATGACGCAGGTGCTTATCATGACACCGACCCGCGAACTTGCCAAGCAGGTCTTTGACGTGATGCGTCCCTTTGCCATCGAGTGCGGTGTGGATGGAGCCGATATCATCGGCGGACGCACGATCGAGAACCAGCTGCAGAAGCTGAAGCGTGACCCGCATGTCATCATCGGGACGCCCGGGCGCCTTCTGGATCATATCCGCAGAAAGAGCCTCGACCTTTCGAATGTGAAGACGGTCATCCTGGATGAAGCCGACCAGATGCTGGCGAATGGGTTCCGCGAAGATATCGAAGCCCTGATCGATGAGATGCCGAAGAAGCGCCAGCTCCTGCTCTTCTCTGCAACGATGCCTGACGATGCGAAGCGCCTCGCCAGAAAGTATATGCACCACCCGGCTTTCCTTGATGTCGCAGAAAAAGCGACTGCGTCGACGGTCGAGCAGCGCATCTATGAGACGACTCTCCCGCGCAAGTTCAAGCTCCTCGTCCGTCATCTGACGGAGATGAATCCGTACATGGCCGTCGTTTTCACGAATACCCGTGAGGAAGCGCATGAGCTCGCCGGCAAGCTGCAGGAGGAGACGGACTTCATCGTGGATGAGATCCATGGGGATATGAGCCAGAGCCAGAGAAATCAGGTCATTCGCGAATTTGAGAAAGCACGCATTCAGGTGCTCGTTGCCTCCGATATCGCGGCACGCGGGCTTGACGTCGAAGGCATTACGCATGTCTTCAATTACGGGATCCCAAGAAATCTCGAATACTATATCCATCGCATCGGCCGCACCGGTCGCGCCGGTACGAAGGGGATCGCCATCACCTATGCGACGCCGGAGGATGGATTTCTTCTCCGGAAGCTGGAAAAATCCATTGAAGAGACCATCACCCGCTATGATGAGAAGGGGAATGTCCGCCGCGTGAAGGCAGGCAAGCCGAAGAAGAAGGTCGTGACGCCCGGCATGTACAAGCCGACCAAGAAGAAAGAGCATAAAGCGCTCGGACACAAGGGGCGGAATATGAGACAGAAACGCAAGAAGGAAGATGGAAAGAGGAAATAAAACAAGGCGATGTGAAATAACGATCATCTCATTTTCGCGTTCCATCTGCCGCGGGGGACTTGCAGCTCTCATAGGAGTGACCGGGAAACCTTATCCCAGCTGTCTTTCATGCCATAGTCACCCTATCCGCCCCTTTTCTGTAGGGGGATTTCCTCGTGCCCTTGTGCCGAGGCGTACTGTCAACACGCCTGAACTGTGGTACAATAGTCCTCATCGAGGTGAAAATTATGATCAAAAATAAAAAATTCATTCATCAGCTGCTGTGGCTCTTGGCGGGTATCCTTCCCTGGGGCTTCGGGGGATTTCTGGTACACACTGCGCAGTCTATGGCAGTGGGGACGCTCGCTTACTGGGGAATGGGGCTTCTGGTGCCGTTTCTTTTTTTCCTCTTCCAGCGGAAAGGCTATGGCAGTGAGTGGGGAGCGTTACGCGCGGCAGCACATTTGCCGCTCTGGATCTCCTTTATCATCCTGCAGATGGTCATTTTCTGGAGCTATCTGCCTATGGCAGACAAGGCCTTCAAGGAAAGTCCGATCCCGATCTCGATCGCTTTCTTTATCGTGCTGACGCTTTTTGCCGGGGCGGCGATCATGCTTGACTACCTGCTTCCTTCGCTCTATGAGAAACTTTCGGAGAAGGGGGCTTGCCGAAAGGTCTGGCTGGGCGCGGCTTATTTCAGCGGACTTATTCCCGGTTTTGCCATTCTCTCCTTTTTGGGGCTCTACTATGCGAATGGCATGCGCCTTGATCCTTTCACGGCGAGCTTCTTCCTGCTGGAGGTTTTTAGCTTTGTCTTCTACGGGAAAATCATCCTCGGCATGATGACATTCGGGATCTATCTCTTTCTGGCACTTTCCGGGACGAAGGGGCGGCGCATCACGGTGTGTGCTTTCAGCGGGATATTCTGGCTGATGCTCCTCTATATCCCGATGGTGCTCTCTCTCCATCTTCCGCAGGCAAGCTGGCAGGTCTATATGGATCCGTCCTACCTTCCCATGATCCCCTTCGTTTCAGACCTTTGGCTGACAGGGATCGCGATCTGGGGCGGGAAAAAGGTGACAGCGTGGATATTTAGATAATGGGGTCAGTCCATGGGCGGGCTGCTCCCCTGATTGTTTGCGAAAGAGGGGGAGCGGGTTCTATAGGTTCAGAGGGTTCAGCGGGGGCGATGCCCGAAGGTGGCATGTAATCACCTTTTTGGCACCGCCCCCTTTTTTTGAACCTATAGAACCCGCTGAACCTATTTCATCTGCAATCAAAGGGCAAAACGTCTCAGGGGCTCGTTCTGCACCTTCACCGTGAAATTCTAATTTTTCTCCATTGGACAGGTATGATAAAATGTAACTGTATTAGTGGCTTTTTTCATTTCCGACTGGAGCCTGCGCTTTTGCGCCGGCGAGTAACGAGGAAGGAGTGTTGAACTTGTCTGATATCAGACGTTTGTATGTACGAAAGAAGGCTGGTTTCCGTCAGGGCGAAGAGAGCCTGACGGCTGAGCTGAAAGAGGTGCTGGGAGACCGCATCGAAGGCTGTGGGATCTATCATCGCTACGATGTCGACGGACTTTCCGGAGAAGACTATGAGAAAGCGGTCTCGACCGTATTCTCTGAACCGCCGGTCGACAGTGTAGAGACAGAACTGCCAAAGGGCGATCTCGTCATCGGCGTCGAATTCCTGCCGGGGCAGTATGATCAGAGAGCGGACTCGGCAGAGCAGTGCCTGGCCATTGTCACCGGAAAAGATGGCGCGCGTGTGCGTTGTGCGCTGGTCTACACCTTTGATGGACATTTCGCAGAAGGCGACCGCGAGAAGATCCTGAAATTCCTTGTGAATCCGGTGGAGTCCCGTGAAGCAAGTCTCGCTCCTGCGGAAACGCTGGATCTTCCCATCGAAGACCCGAAGGCAGTACCCGTTGTCAAGGGTGTCTGCGAGCTGGATGATGCAGGGATCGATGCCCTGATCGCCGACATGGGCCTTGCCATGAGCCATGATGACATGGCGATGATCCGTGACTATTTCCGCGATGAAGAGAAGAGAGATCCGACCGTGACAGAGATCCGTGTGCTCGATACCTACTGGTCCGACCACTGCCGTCACACCACTTTCTCCACCAAGCTCTCCTCTGTCGAAGTCGAAGACGGCACTTTTACCGCTCCGATCTCCAAGGCGCTCAAAGACTACGAAGAGACGCGTATCCATATCTATGGCAAGGATACGAAGCGCCCTGTGACGCTGATGGATATGGCAACAGCGGCTGTCAAGGCTCTTCGCAAGGAAGGAAAGCTGGAAAATCTGGATCAGTCGGAAGAGATCAATGCCTGCACCATCAAGGTGAAGATCGATACCATTGACGGCGAGGAAGACTGGCTGCTCCTTTTCAAGAATGAAACACACAACCATCCGACCGAGATCGAGCCATTCGGCGGGGCAGCGACCTGCCTGGGCGGATGTATCCGAGACCCTCTCTCCGGACGCTCCTATGTGTATCAGGCGATGCGCGTGACGGGCGCCGCAGACCCGCGCATGCCGCTTTCCGAAACGCTTGCAGGCAAGCTCCCGCAGAGAAAGATCGTCGTGGAAGCGGCCAAGGGCTACTCCTCCTACGGCAATCAGATCGGGCTTGCGACCGGTGAAGTCAAGGAGTATTACCATCCGGGATTCATGGCGAAGCGCATGGAGATCGGTGCCGTCGTTGCAGCGGCTCCGGAAGACCATGTCATCCGTCTTTCTCCGACACCCGGCGACGTCGTCATCCTGGTCGGCGGGCGCACGGGCCGTGACGGCATGGGCGGTGCGACAGGCTCTTCGAAGGAGCTGAATACCGAGTCCATCGAGACTTGCGGCGCAGAAGTCCAGAAGGGCAATCCGATCACGGAAAGAAAGATCCAGTGCCTCTTCCGTCGCGGGGAAGTCACACGCCTCATCAAACGCTGCAATGACTTCGGCGCAGGCGGTGTCTCTGTCGCTGTCGGTGAACTGACAGACGGCCTTGACATCGATCTTGATCAGGTACCGAAGAAATACGAAGGCCTTGATGGGACTGAACTCGCGATTTCTGAATCGCAGGAGCGTATGGCAGTCGTCGTCAGAAAAGAAGATGCAGACCAGTTCATCCGCTATGCCGCAGAGGAAAACCTTGAAGCCACCATCGTGGCCGATGTGACCGATACCCGCCGCCTCGTCATGAAGTGGAGAGGGGATACCATCGTCGCTATTTCGAGAGATTTCCTCGACACGAATGGCGCGCAGCAGGTGAAGGAAGCCTACATCGCAAAGCCGGATGAAGCTGGCTATTTCCATAAAGAAGAGATCCATGACATCAAAAAGACCTGGCTTTCTGCCATGGCAGATCTCAATAACTGCTCGGAGCAGGGACTCTCCGAACGCTTCGACTCCACCATCGGTGCCGGTACTGTACTCATGCCATTCGGCGGCAAGTACCAGAAGACCCCGACCGATGGGATGGTAGCGAAATTCCCGGTCCGCAAAGGAGAGACTGACAGCGCCAGCTTTATGGCACATGGCTTCGATCCGTATCTGGCATCCTGGAGCCCGTTCCATGGTGCAGCCTATGCCGTACTCCTCTCCGTGGCCCGCCTCGTGGCGATGGGGGCTGACTGGAGAAAAGCCTACCTGACGCTGCAGGAATACTTCGAAAAGCTCACTGACAAGACCAGCTGGGGCAAACCGGCGGCTGCACTCCTCGGTGCTTTCCATATGCAGGAAAGCCTTGGTCTGGGAGCGATCGGCGGCAAGGACTCCATGAGCGGTACCTTCAATGATATCCACGTCCCGCCGACGCTCGTTTCCTTCGCAATCGCTCCGGGGAAAGCCTCCGAAGCTGTCAGCCAGGAACTCAAGAAGGAAGGCGATGTCCTCATCCTCTTCGGCCAGCCGAAGGACGAAGCCGGCATGCCGCTTCTTGATGTATTCAAAGCGCATGCGGATTTCCTCTATCAGGAAGTGAAGGCTGGACACATCGCAGCGATGAAAGCGGTCGAACACGGCGGCATCGCAGTGACCGCAGCCAAGATGGCCTTCGGCAACAAGCTCGGCGTCACCTTTGGTGAAAATCTGCCGCTCTTCAAATACTTCAGCAATTTCTATGGCGCGATCCTTGTAGAAACTACGCCAGAACTGGCAGAGGAATTTGCCAAACAGCCGCACACGAAGATCCTCGGTACCATCGGCGGGGACAGCATGAAATTTTACGGGGAAGAGATCGCCGTCGAAGAGCTCCTGCGCTCCTATGAAGGTACGCTCGATCCGATCTTCCCGCGCCGCGCAGCAGACATCCAGAAAGAAGCGCCGATCCTTCCGGAAACGAAAGCCATCCCGCAGTTCTATGTCCATACGAATCTTTCGCGTCCGCGCGTCTTCATCCCGACCATGCCGGGCAACAACTGTGAAGTCGACTGCGCGAGAGCCTTTGAACGTGCCGGTGCGGTCAGCGATATCTTCATCTTCAGAAATCGCGATGCAGCCGAACTCAAGGACTCCGTCGATGAAATGGCAGAACGCATCCGCCATGCGCAGATCGTCATGTTCCCGGGCGGCTTCTCTGCGGGCGATGAACCGGACGGCAGCGGCAAATTTATCGCCGCTGTATTCAGAAACCAGAAGCTCATGGAGGCCATGGACCAGCTCCTTCATGTGAGAGACGGTCTTGCCATGGGTATCTGCAACGGTTTCCAGGCTCTGATCAAGCTCGGCCTCGTACCGTATGGCGAATTCAAGCCGCTCACTGATGACGCACCGACGCTCACCTTCAATACGCTCGGCCGTCATATCTCCCGCTTCGTCACGACCAAGGTCGTATCGACCAAGTCCCCGTGGCTTGCCCTCTGCCAGCCCGGTGACCTCCACTCCATTGCCATCAGCCACGGCGAAGGACGCTTCATCGCTTCCGATGAACAGATCCGGGCACTCGCAGCCAATGGCCAGATCGCGACACAGTACGTGGGGCCAGATGGCCAGCCGACCTACGACAGCCGCTACAATCCGAACGGCTCCTCCTGGGCGGTCGAAGGCATCACCAGTCCTGACGGACGCGTCCTCGGTAAGATGGGTCATACCGAACGCCGCGGTCAGAATGTCGCAAAGAACATCGCCGGTGATACCTATCAGCCACTCTTCGAAGCCGGTGTGAAGTACTTCAAGGGCTAATGATCCATGCATAGAAAAAACGCTCTCGTGAATGCGGGAGCGTTTTTGTTTAGGGTTCAAGGTTCAGGGGGAGCCCCGAAGTTTGAAAGCAGGGATGAGGGATTGGGGATTAGAAATCTTAATGACTTGTGACTAAGAGACTAAGAGACTAGGAGACATCAGACTCCCATATCGTCATTTCGAGCGCAAGCGAGAAATCTTTGTCATTCGCGGTCAGGCGGACAATGTTTGGAAAGTTCAAAACGGGAAACCTGCTAGCCGGGAGACCTTCGGGCATCGCCACTATTTTATACTCCGCGGCGCTTCCATATTTTTATGCGCCGCACTACCATTTCGCATTTCGCATTTCTAATTTCTCATTCAATCGAGGCTTTCGCACGCGATCAAGGGACGAGCCGCCCCACGGGCCAACCCCGAACCCATTTCATAAGGAGAACATCCATGATCCATAAATTTCACAGCCGGCCGAATGGCTGGGAGGGCATCACGCCCCATATTTACAAGGAAAATCCAGGGGTCTTTCGCGATGTGACGAAGCAGATCCTTTTTGATAACGAAGCCGACCTTCCGGTGCAGTTCCGTTATTTTCAGGTGGAGAAGGACGGCTTCTCTTCGCTGGAAAAGCATGAGCACATGCATCTCGTCTTGATCTTCAAAGGGAAGGGCCATGCGCTTTTAGGCAGTGTTGTGCATGAAGTCAGGGAAGGGGATCTCATCACCATCCCGCCCTGGCAGTGGCATCAGTTTCGCGCGGACGCAGGAGACATCTTGGGCTTCCTCTGCCTCGTGAACCATGACCGCGACATCCCTGTCTATCCGACGGAGGAGGAGCTTTTGGCGCTCAAAAGAGATCCGGAGATCGAGAAATTCTTGAAAAAGTAAGGAGCATATATGTTTGAGAACAAGTCGACGATCATTTTTGATATGGACGGGACGCTGATCGACTCCGTCGGCGTGTGGAACCAGGTAGACCTCCGGCTGATCCAAACGCTTGGCGGACCTGCCATGGCAGAGGGCGATATCCAGCAGAGAAGAGAGCGCTTCCTGAAGGAGCATCAAGATGCGGAGAAGCCGTATCTTTCTTACTGCGAGGAGCTGGGGAAAACGTATGCCTCTGCATGGCAGGCCGAAGACATTCTGCAGGAGCGTTACCGCATAGCGCAGCATTTCCTGAAGGAGGTCGTGGACTACAAGCCGGGTGCACCGGAGGTGCTCCATGCTTTCAAGAAAGACGGGAAGACACTCGTGATCGCCAGCACCACGCGCCGCGGCAATATGGAGGTATATCGGAAGGAAAACAGAAGCATCCGCAGCAAAGCACCGCTTGATTCCTGCTTTGCGAGGATCTACACGCAGGAGGATGCGCCGGAAATCAAGCCAAGCCCGGCCATCTACCTCAAGGTGCTCGAGGATATGGGTCTTTCCAAAGAAGAATGCTTCATCTTCGAGGATTCGCTGGCGGGTGCGGCCGCGGCAAGAAATGCCGGCATCGACTTCGCCGTGATCTATGACCGCTACTCCGACGCCGACCGCGAAGAGCTAGATCAGATGACGCCGTATCAGTTTGGGGATTGGGAGGACGTCCTTTCCGTCATCCGAAGAGACATGTGAGGGGATGAGTGACTAGTGACTGGTGGCTAGGGACTAGGATTCACTCATCGAGTAGATCGCCCGTTGATTTCATTACCAAAGAAGTTCACCGGGTTCTGATGGGGCAATAGAGATGGCAAAGGCTGCATTTCAGTCACTAGTCACCAGTCACTTCCCATCCCTTTGACATCTGCCATTTTTCATGCTATCATTCTCAAATAAGTGAGGGAGTAGCAGCCACTTCGGTGGAGCCCGTCAACATACTGGCAGTGACCCGTACATCCTGCCTGGCTTGCTTTAAAAATGCGAGACTCACGTGCATAGTTTTCGGCTGTGCGCGGGGTCTTTTTTTCGTGGGAAGACAGTGCACGAGATAAAATCAGGAGTTAGGAATTGGAATTAGGAATGAAGGTGGCGGCTTTGCCGCGAATATATGGGGCGATGCCCGAAAGTGGCATTTCAGTCACCAGTCACTAGTCCCTAGCTACCCAAATCGCACAGCTCATTTCATTTCGGGGAGATATCAATGAGTGGTTTATTTATTTTGAACAGCGTCCTGCTCGGCGTGGGACTTGCGATGGACGCCTTTTCCGTCTCGCTTGCGAATGGCCTTGCGAATCATTTTCTCCGCATCCGCACCATGTGTCTCATCGCGGGGAACTTCGGCTTCTTCCAGTGGCTGATGCCGATGGCAGGCTGGGCATGTGTGAACCGGATCGTCGATCTTTTTCAGGTCCTGCTCCCGCTCGTGCCGTGGGCGTCGCTGGTTCTGCTCGTCGCTATCGGCGGGCTCATGATCCGTGACGGTCTCTCCGGAGAAGAAGAGGACGTCAAGGTCAGCGTGGGCCTGCGCTACCTGCTGCTCCAGGGGCTCGCGACCTCCATGGACGCGCTCTCCGTCGGCTTCACCTTGGCAGAGTACCCCTTCGCCAAAGCGATGCTCGCAAGTATCATCATCGGCATCGTGACCTTCGCCATCTGCATCGCAGGGCTCTTCCTCGGGAAACGCTTCGGCATGAAGCTCGCGGATAAGGCGACCATCTTAGGCGGCGTGATCCTCATCGGGATCGGGCTGGAGATCTTCTTCGGCGCGTGAGGATAGAGGGGTAGCCCTTAGGGGGGGCTGCCCCTTGATTGTGGAAGAAAGTTTTGCTCGAATGAGGAATGAGGAATGAGGGTGCGGCGCATAAAAATATAGAAGCGCCGCGGAGTATAGATGGTGGCGATGCCCGAAGGTGGTATTCAAGTCACTAGTCACTCGAGGCTCCTAATCCCTGGCCACTTCTTATTTCCAACTCTGGGAAAACTTTCAAGCGCCATCTATGGACGAGCCGCCCCTTTGGCTAACCCGAAATCTTTTCTATTCTATATCAATTT
>ERZ1031114.176-NODE-176-length-20584-cov-6.568805_pt1 | contig 20584 bp, 21 predicted proteins | sample MGYA00518740_ERZ1031114 | MGnify/ENA primary metagenome ERZ1031114 (study PRJEB33719, sample SAMN04261276) | wastewater metagenome | biome: rural village; feature: human; material: feces | host: Homo sapiens | place: El Salvador | collected 2013-01-14 ... | reverse complement strand
GAGTGAGAACAGCCATTACATTCATGCCGGCAATAGCGGTAACGAGGCGCGGTATTTTATGAGAAAATCCGTGTTTTCCGGTGAGGAAAGCTCCTCGCAGGAGGAAAAAATTATGTGCGGACATCCGATATGGCTCGCTATCCCCTGAACCTCGGGATGATTTTTATCTCCGAAAAGAAGCGCCGCCGTGTTTTCGCCCGCGGTATTTTCATCGGCTATATCGTGAATTTTGCGCACATAAGGGCAGGTGTAGTCATAGACGGAGATATTTTCGTTTTCCTCCGCCGCACGCAGCTTTTCCATGAGAGGGAGCGTTATCCCGTGCGCACGGATGATGAAAACGGTTTTCCTCTCCGGCTTTGCGGCGATTATCTCCTCTGCCTGCGCCGCGCTGACGGCATGAACGCCGCGCTCCGCGAGCCTGCCGAGCACATCGGCATTATGGATAAGCTCACCGACGGTATATATATCGGCTTCTCTCTCGCTTTCGGCAAGGGAAAAGACGAAGTCAACCGCTCTTTTCACGCCGAAGCAGAAGCCCGCGTATTTTGCCACAGTGGTTTTCATGCGCCTGCCTCGCTCTCTTTGTCGAGTGAACAGATTCTTCCGAAAATATATTTCGATACTTTCTCCATTTCAGCGGAGCCGCCGTGCTCAAAGCCCAGTTCTTCATACGGCATTATATTGCCGATATAGACGTCTATGCGGCGAAAAAGCTTTATTTTGTAGTCCTTTGTCTTTATCAGGACGGGAATAATGCTTGCCTTTGTGCGCCACGCGATAAGTCCGATGCCGCTTTTTGCGTCCTCGGGGGAGGGAATGACACCCGGCATTCTCGTCCCCTGCGGGAAAACGCCGAGGAGTTTGCCATCGTTTACGGCGGAAATAGCACTCTTTATAGCCGAAATATCGGAGGCTCCGCGATGTATCGGTATCGTCATTTTTCTGATAAGCCCGCCGATGAGCGGGATTTCTGTTGCCTCAGATTTTGCGAGGTAGAAAACCTGTCGGTTTATTCCCATCGCCGCGAGAAAAATATCATGCGCCGAGATATGGTTTGCGCAGAGGATGTATTTTCCCTCGGGCAGGCTTTTCTTTTTCCCGTGGATTCTCACGCGGTAAAAAAGCCTGTAATGTATCTGTGCAAAAATAAAGGCAAGGCGATAGAGAAAGCTCATTTTATCTTCTCCTCTATTATTGAAATGACATTTGAGAGAGTATCCTCAAATGTGCCGGAATTATCTACGAATACAGCATCTGCGGCGGGGATGGCGGGAGCCACCTTGCGCGTGCTGTCGTTTTTGTCGCGTTCGTGCACAGCCGCCGCCACCTCTTCGAGCGTGACGCTCTGCCCGCTTGCGAGAAGCTCCTCATATCTTCTGCGTATGCGTGCCTCGGGGGAGGCTGTCATGAATATTTTCACATCGGCATCGGGAAGTATGACGGTGCCTATATCCCTGCCGTCCATGATAACATTGTTTTTTCTTGCCATATCGCGCTGAAGCTCAAGCAGGAAGGTCCGCACCTCGGGTATCGCCGAAACCTTGGAGGCATATGACGAAATCTCGTTTGTGCGTATGAGCGAGCCGACATCCTCGCCCGAGAGGAGCACTTTCTGCTCGCCGTTTTCATATGCCAGACGCACATCTATTTCCGGCAGCAGAGCGATAACGCCCGCGCTGTTTTCGGGGAGAACGCCCGCGCGGCGTACATAAAGCCCTATCGCGCGGTAGAGCGCGCCCGTATCCACATAGATATAACCGAGCTTCTTTGCCAGCGCCTTGGCAACGGTTGATTTCCCCGCGCCGGAGGGTCCGTCTATCGCTATATTTATCATGCTTTTTACACCTCTTTTTCTTTTGATGCGGCTTTTGCCGCGGAATATGCCGTGGAAAACGCTATCTGGAGATTGAAGCCGCCCGTGTATGCGTCCACATCTATCACCTCGCCCGCAAAATACAGGTTCGGGCAGAGACGCGAGCGCATGGCGGAGGGATCTATCTCCGCCGTGGAAACGCCGCCGCTTGTCACTATAGCTTCCTCTATCGGGCGGAAACCCGATATCTCTATGCGAAAATGCCTGAGCGCGGAGAGCAGAGCGCGGCGCTGTTCCTTTGTCACGGAATTTACCTTCTGCGAAGGGGGAATGCCGCAGCGCGAGACGATAACGGGTATCATCTTTGCGGGGAGCAGGTCGCAGAGCGCATTTGCAAAATCCTTGTTTTTATATTTTTCAAAATCGCTCATTATGCGGCGGTCGAGCGTCTGCTCATCGAGAGCGGGCTTCATATCTATCTCGACGGTAAAAGCCCCCGAAGCCATCGGCCGCATATGAGCCGAGGCGGAGAGCACCGTCGGTCCGCTTATGCCGAAATGAGTGAAGAGCAGCTCTCCGAAATCGCGGTAGATAACCTTGCCGCTTTCGTTTTTTATTATGGTGACGCCGACGTTTTTCAGTGCCAGACCCTGCATCGCGGGGCAGGCGCGGTCGCCGCTGCAAAGCCCGACAAGAGAGGGCACAAGCGGCTTTATCGTATGTCCCGCCTTCGCGGCGAAGCGGTATCCGTCGCCCGTAGAGCCGGTCACGGGATAGGACGCGCCGCCCGTGGCTATTATCACGCTGTCAAAATCCGTGAAGGTGCGTTTATCCGTCACTATCGCGGAAATGCGCTTTTCGCCGCCCTCACCGCACAGCTCTATATTCGTCACTCTCTCCGTGAGTACGGTGACGCCAAGTCGGCGCATTTCGTTTTTGAGAGCGAGGACGATATCCGTCGCCTTGTCGGAAACGGGGAAAACCCTGTTTCCGCGCTCCGTTTTCAGCGGCACGCCGAGCCGCTCGGAAAAGAAGGCTTTTGTGCTTTCGCTGTCAAAGCGGCGTATCGCGGAAAAGAGAAATTTCCCGTTTGCCGTGATACTCCCCATAAATTCCTCTGGTGTGCAGTCGTTTGTCAGATTGCATCTGCCCTTGCCCGTGATGCCGAGCTTGCGCCCGAGAAGAACGTTCCGTTCGAAAACCGTGACCGCGGCACCGCTGTCGGCGGCAAAGACGGCGGCGCTCATTCCTGCCGCACCTGCACCTATTATGGCAATTTTCCGCATTTATTTTTCTCCGTTTTCTCTGTTCTGCGAGAGGAAATCCTCCGCTTCCGCCATTATATCGAAGGCGGCATTTATCTTTTCGTCTATTTCCGCTGTTTTTGCCGCTATCTCCGAGAGACGAATGTAGTCGGAGGAGGCTTCTCCCGCGGCTTCCGCTTCGAGTGCCGCCTTTTCGGCTTCCAGTGCTTCTATTTCCGCTTCGGCGCGCTCTGTCTGCTTTTCGCGCTTGCGTATCTCGGCGACAAGACGCTTGCTTTCCATATATTTTGCCTTGCTGTCCGATTCCGTCTTTGTCTCGGCTGCGGGAGTAGCTTCCGCGCGAGCCGACGAGTGTTTATATTCCATATATTCGTCATATCCGCCGCGGTAATCGAAGAAATCGCCGCCGCTCATATCGAAAATGCGCGTTGCTATCTTTTTTGCGAAATATCTGTCGTGCGAAACGGCAATCACCGTTCCGCGGAAGCGAAGCACGGCATCCTCCAGTATCTCGCGTGAATTTATATCGAGATGGTTTGTCGGCTCGTCGAGGATCAGCAGATTTATCTTTGAGAGCATCATCTTGCAGAGCATGAGACGCGCCTTTTCGCCGCCCGAAAGCTCGCAGACGAGCTTGCTTATATCCTCCTCAAAGAAGAGGAACGCGGCGAGTGCCGAGCGTATCTCCGCGGCGCCGAGCTTTTCGTGCGCACGCACAACCTCGTCGAGGACCGTGCTCTTTTCGTCGAGCGACTGCTGCTCCTGATCGTAATAACCGTAAACGACATTCGAGTCGAATTCCAGCGTGCCCGCGTCCTGCGCGAGCATGCCGCCGATTATCTTTGCCAAGGTGGATTTGCCGCAGCCGTTGGGACCGAGAATGAGAATCCTGTCGTTCTTTTTCACGGTGAAGCTTATATCCGAGAAGATGCGCTTTTCTCCGTAGCTTTTTGCGAGATGCTCGGCGTAGAGCACATCGTTTCCGCTTTCGCCAGCTTCGCCGAAGGTAAGTTTTATATCCTTTGGCGCGGCTTGCGGCGCATCTGTCTTTTTCATGCGGGCAAGCGCCTTTTCGCGGCTCTCCGCGGCGATGATATTGCGTTCGCGATTCCAGCGGCGCTGCTGTGCTATGAAGGCTTCTATCCGCGCTATCTCGCGCTGCTGATTTTTATAATGATGCTCGAGAATTTCGGCATTTTTTGCTTTTTTCTCCGTGAAGGCGGCATAATTTCCGTTATACATCGTGGCTTTTGTATGCTCTATATCGAGAATTTTTGTCGCCACGCGGTCAAGGAAATATCTGTCATGCGAGATGACGGCTACCGTATGCGGATATGCGCGCAGATGCTCCTCGAGCCAGTAGAGCGTATCGGAATCGAGATGGTTTGTCGGCTCATCCAGCAGGAGAATATCGGGCTCCGAGAGGAGCAGACGGACGAGCGCCAACCGCGTGCGTTCACCGCCCGACAGAGCTTTTACGGGGACATCGCGTCGTCTCTCGCCAAAGCCGAATTTCGCAAGCGTGGAGCTTATTTTTGAGCGGTATTCATAGCCTCCCTCGGAGCGGAAGCGTTCCTGCACCTCGGCATAGCGTGAAATGAGCTTTTCATATTCAGAGTCATGCGGAAGAGAAGCGCGTCGCTCTATTTCGAGCGACATATCGGCAAGGCTTCTTTCGAGAGCGCAGAGCACGGGAAAAGCACCGAGCATCTCATCAAAAACGGAAAGCCCGCTATCGAGCATTTCATTCTGCGCGAGCATGCCGAGCGTGGCGCCCTTCTGTGTATAGACACTGCCGGAGGTCGGCTTCTGCAAACCTGCGATTATCCGCATGAGCGAGCTTTTGCCCGCGCCGTTCACGCCGACTATGCCGAGCCGTTCACCCTCGTTTACAGAGAAGCTGATGCCGGAAAGAATGATATCCGTGCCGAATTCAAGCAAAATATCATTTGTGCCGAAGCTTATCATCCGTTTTTCACCTCCCGAAATCATTAAATCCTATATATTATACTATTTAAATATCTTCTTGTCAAATGTTTATGGCAAAAAAGCGGATAAAATCATATAATGCCGTAGAAGAAAAAGTGAAAAAGGAGTTTTTTATGAACGAAAAACTGAAATGTCATTGCATGATACATAAACCTTATCCCGAAATAAAGCCGACAAAAAAAGATCCTGCTTTTGCATCGCTTCTGTCGGTTCCTTATGCGGGAAGCGGCGGGGAGATATCGTCGATTCTTTCATATTTATACGGAAGCACCGTGCTTGACGGAAGTAAAAATCAGACGGTTTCCGATGTACTGAGGTATATTTCGGATGTTGAAATGCATCATATGAATATGCTTGCCGAACTGATATTCCGGCTTGGCGGCGACCCGAAATATGCTGTGGCGCAGGGGCGGCGACCTTTTACCGCGGCAAATATGCACTACAGCGAAAATCCCGCGCAGATACTGAAAAGTGCCGTCGCGGGCGAGGAAAGCGCAATTTATGTTTATGAACAGCTTCAAAAAGCAACAGAGGACGAAAATATAATTGCCGTGCTGGAGCGGATTATTGAGGATGAGAGACTGCATCTCGGGATTTTTCGGGAGCTTCTCGGAGAAAATTAAATAAAGCGAATAAAAATAAAAAATTTCCTAAAGCTATTGACAAACAGGGCAAAATATGATAACATAATTAAGCTGCAGGAAATTGAGATGCCGGAATGGCGAAACTGGCAGACGCCCGGGACTTAAAATCCCGTGATACGAGAGTATCGTACCGGTTCGATCCCGGTTTCCGGCACCATTATATCGCGGAGTGGAGCAGTCCGGTAGCTCGTCGGGCTCATAACCCGAAGGTCATGTGGTTCAAATCCCATCTCCGCAACCAAACAAAAGAGAAACAGCCCATCGGGCTGTTTTTTCTTTTGTTGGGTTATGAGAACGACGAGCGTGGCTCGTTGGGTTAGCGAAGTCAAAACGCCATGGGCATGGCGTTTTGACAAGCGGTGTCTTCCAAAGCGCGAGTTTTGGAAGAGCGGCTTGCCGCGCGCGCAAAACGACACGCGACGAAGACGGGCGCGAAGCGATAACCCGAAGGTCATGTGGTTCAAATCCCTCTCGCCTGCGGGCTCGGTCACCGTACGGCTCTAAAGTGCCAAAGGGCACTTTATTCACTACCGTATGGCTACGCAGCCATATCGTGAAGCCAAAAAAGATATCATGGCTTCGATCCCCCGAAATCTCACGATTTTTTGTTTTTTCGCGTTTCCTCGCCGGCATTAACCATTTCGCAGTTTATCTCATGGGAAGGTTGATTTCAAACACCGCGCCGCCGTCGTTTGCAGCATGTATCGTTCCTTTGTGAAGCGAAACTATTTCCTTTGCAAGCGAAAGTCCGATTCCGGTTCCGCCCTTGCGGGTACTGAAGAAGCGGTCGAAAATGTGCGGCAAAAGCTTCGGCGCAATGCCTTCTCCGTCGTCGCGTATACGGACAACGGCTTTTCCCTTGTCTGCCTTGCATTCGATTTGTATTTCCTCTTTCGCATATCGCTGTGCGTTGGTGATGATATTCGTGAACGCACGGCGAAGCTGAACCTCGTCGCAGTTCACCAAAACAGGGGCTTCGTCAAAGCGGAGTGAGATGCGCAGGCTTTTCTGCTCTGCAGGCTGTTCGGTGCTACGCAGGCAGTCATATAAAAGCTCACGGACATCTGTCAGATGAAACTCAGCATTGGCTTGTCCCGATTCGAGCCGGGAGAGCGCAAGCAATTCCTCTACCAGTTCCGACATCTGTTCTGTCTCTTCCAAAATAATCCCTGATGCCCCGACAGGGTCAAGAACCCCGGTATGGATGCCTTCCGCACAGCCCTGGACAGCCATCATCGGCGTTTTCAGCTCGTGTGACACATTCTGGAAAAACCATTTCTGAGACTCGTGAGCCCTTTCAACATAGCCGCCGAGCTTCCATCCGAAGAGGCAGACCAGCACACTGAGTATCGCCAGCACCGCAAAAAAGACGGCGTTCAGATAGACAGAATATTGCATGACTGCCCCGACATCTACATAAAGAACATACGAATATGCTTTCTCATATTCATTGGCTTCAACACGTGTCAGACGAAAAACAAAGCGACTCCCGCCGGTTTTCAGGGTATGAAATTCATCGGCAGCCGGATTTTCCTTCCTGCAGTATTCCCTCAGCTGATATTCGGCTTTTGAAAGATGCTCCGACTCGGTGAGCCCGCCGTCCACCTCAAGGTATCGGACGCTCGGCGTAAGAAAATGCTCCTCCGTGCCGTTTTCATTGTTCCGTGCACCGTCAAACGGAATCGTGTCATTCCGCTCCGCCTCCGCGAGGATGGCTTTTCGCGCCTCCGATGTCAGGTATTCCGGAATAAATATGTTAACGGTGGCAAGCAGCACCGCAAAGACAAACAGCATCGTGCCAAGCACGGAAAAGGTTATATTTCTTCTTATATGCTTCATTTTGAGCCTCCGTCCGACCGTAGCCGGTAGCCGTAGCCCCAGACTGTTTCGATCTGTACCTTGCTGTCTGCCAAAGAAAGTTTGCTGCGTATGCGGCGCAGGGTTTCATCGGTCACTCTGGTTTCCACCTCGTCGTTGTAGCCCCAGATGTGGGTGAGCAGCTCATCGCGCGAAAAGGCTTTGCCCTCACCCCGCATAAGAAAAATGAGCATCTTCAGTTCGTTCGGGGAAAGCGCAAGAGGTTTTTCTCTGCAGAAAAGCCGCTTCTCATCACCGGAGAAACGCAGATCTCCGACGGTAATGTCCCTGTCCAGCGGGTCACCTCCGCGCTCCATATCCACTCGCCGGAGAAGCGCTTTGACACGCATAAGAAGCACAGTCGGGCGAAACGGCTTGGTCAGATAATCATCTCCGCCCTGAAGAATCCCGTTGACATAGTCGTATTCGGTATCCTTTGCCGTCAGCAAAATGATCGGAACATTATCCTTTTCCCGAATGCGGCGACAGCAGGTAAGTCCGTCGGTGCCCGGCATCATAATATCCAAAATAACAAGATCGGCGCGTTTTTTAAAAAACACGCCCAAAAGTGCGTCGCCTGTTTCAAACGCGCACACCTCATATCCGTCATTTTCAAGAAATCGCTGAAGCGTTTCCCTTATGTTTTTTTCATCCTCTGCGATGTAGATCAGTTGTTTCATAACACCTCCCGATACAGATACAGAGCCGTGCCGCTCAGACACGGCTCTGTGCGTGTGGTTTATCTGCTTTTTTCGCAGATTGCAAGGTTGTCTTCTTCAAATTCAAATGGCATATCCGGTTCGTTTGCCGCGATTTTTTCATCATACTCGGCGTCAACGCGGTCCCAAAGCTCCGCATTACGGTCAAGAACCGAGTCGAGCTTTTCATAGAGAGCGTCAATCGAGCCATAAAGTCGATCTGCGTTCTCATCAGTCATGCGATAGTAAAGCTCGTCAATCTGCGCTTCCAGCGATTCGATTTCGGCAAGGTCTGCAAGCAGAGCCTCTTTTTCCTTTTCGGTAAGTGAGCTCATACCCTTGATGGTTTCCTCGTAGGATATCTCAGCCGGGCAGGTGTCATCAAAATCTGCTTCATTCAGTTCAAGAGTCATATCCGGCTCGTTTGCCGCTATCTTCTCATCATACTCGTCGTTGACGCGTTCCCAAAGCGCCGCGTTTCTTTCGAGAACCGCCGTAAGCTTTTCGTCAACGGTGTCGATTTCTGCGTAGAGCCGCTCTGCTTTTTCATCGGTTATACGGGAGTAGATTTCGTTGATCTGATTTTCATATCTTTCGATCTCGGCAAGGTCTGCAAGCAGAGCCGCTTTTTCCTCCGGGGTCAATGAACGCAGACTTTCAACAAAACTCTTAAGTGGCTGTACGCCGCAGTCGTCGGAAGCCTCACAGGCGGCGTTTGGTTTGGTTGCAGGCTTGCCCGGCTTCGTCTCGTTCGCCGAAATCGCCGCCGCAGATACTGTAGCTATGCTGAGTGCAAGCACAAGTGCAAAGATAATCGTAAAAATTGTTTTTCTGTTTTTCATAACAAATGCTCCTTTGTTTTAATTTGCGGTTTCGCTTTCCGCAACACAAGTATAGCAGAAAGGAGCATACTATTCACCGAAAAAACGCTTGAATTTTGTCACAAAGCTGTAAGAATCGAAGGGCGGCACAAATATCATTTCTCATTCTCATCGGCTTCATAAAGATTGATAAGGCGGCGGAAGTGACCTCTGCCATCACAGCAGGTGAGACTGCGCCGAATGTTTTTGCAGCCGTGTGTTTCTGCACTTCCGCTTTAGCGTGATTATGCTGTTTTTCTCTTGCGGACAACGAATACGGCAACCGTTACGCCCATTCCGAGAGCAATAAAGCCCATGATAATCCAAACCCAAGCGTTCGTCGGTGCGTTCGCTGTGTTTACAGTTTTATTCAGTGCGTCTGCGCCAAGCCGGATCGCAGCAGAGCCTGTTGCTGTCTCGCCCTCGGCAAATACGCCTGTCGGCACAAGGCATATCATCATACAAAGGGTGAGCAGGATGCCGATTATTCGTTTTTTCATTTCTTGCTACCTTCGTTATGTAAACTTAATCAAGAGCAGTTATTGTAATAGTACCTCTGAAGCCACCGAGATAAGTATTGTATGCCGAATTTTCAAACCACAACTGTAATGTAATATCTTTATTTGACGCATCATACATTCTGTTGAAATTAAAGGAATGTTGATCATTGGTATACGGTATTTTTTCCCCGTCTCTTTTTATTCGTGTAAGCTCCCTGCACAGATCGTCATCATAACCGTCTGTCATCTGAATAGAGTAATTGCCGCTGTTGTTAAATTCGTTTGAACCAACTTCGAGAGAACCGCTTATGCTGACACTGTAAATATGTCCTTTTTTGAGTGTAATATTATTCCTGTAGGATGAAATCAAGCCGCCCTTGTTTATTTTTTCGTAGACAGTAATATTGACACGACTGTTATTCAGTACTGTCCTCGGAGAGTTTGCCTCTCCGTAAAAATATCCCGAACAGCTGCCGTTCTGACCTGCATCACCCTTATCGCCTTTATCTCCCTTATCTCCCTTGTCGCCTTTTTCGCCGGGGTCGCCTTTTTCGCCGGGGTCGCCTTTTTCGCCGGGGTCGCCCTTGTCGCCTTTGTCGCCCTTTTCTCCGATATCGCCTTTATCTCCTTTTTCTCCCTTTTCGCCGATGTCGCCTTTGTCTCCTTTATCGCCTTTTTCGCCGTCAACACCTGCGGCTTTAACTCCCGTATCGGTAGTTCCGATCCACCAGTTGCCGTTTTCGCCGATAAACGGGGTGTTTCCGTCCGCACCGTCTTTTCCGTCGATACCGTCTTTACCGTCAGCGCCGTCTTTTCCGTTTATACCATCCTTACCGTCAGCACCGTCTTTTCCGTTTATACCATCCTTGCCGTTGATTCCGTCCTTGCCGTTGATTCCGTCCTTGCCGTTGGCGCCGTCTTTTCCGTTGGCACCGTCTTTACCGTCGGCACCGTCAATTCCATCCTTGCCGTTTCTTCCATCGGCTCCGTCTTTTCCGTCAACTCCGTTAATACCGTCCTTGCCGTCGATTCCGTCTTTACCGTCGGCACCGTCTTTGCCGTCTTTGCCGTCAATTCCGTCCTTGCCGTTTTCTCCGGCGGCACCTCTCAGCTCGTCAAGAGCCACAAGGTCGTGCCAATCGGTTTCATCGCTGTATTTCCACTGGATAGCAGTGCCGTTGTTCCGCACCTCCAGCCGATCCGATGCCGGACTTGTCGGCTGTCTGCCGCATCCGGCAGAAAAGATAAGCCCCAGCATCATAAGCATACATGTGATTCCAAGTAACCATTTTTTCATTTTCCATTACCTCCGTTTTGCAGCCTCAAACAAGACCCTTTTTCTTTTTCAATACAATGTACAAAATCAAGCCGAGGTTACCAAGCAGCGCAAGCCCCGCAACAGAACCGATAACAATCAAAGCGGAAGAAGCTGCCGATATGTTTTCGGAGCCTGCGTGAACGACTGCATCCGTCGCAGCTTTCATACCGGTGTCGGTCGTTCCGATCCACCAGTTTCCGTTTTCGCCGATGAAGGGGGTCAGACCGTCCTTACCGTCCGCACCGACAACCTTGCCAAGATTGACTGTCCTGCCGTCGGTATAGGTGAGAACAAGCTCGCCGTCTGCATTGATCTCCGCTTTGGCGATTCCGACGCCGTCCTTACCGTCTGCGCCGTCCTTGCCGTCCTTACCGTCAACGCCGTCCTTGCCGTCTTTGCCGTCCTTGCCGTCAACGCCGTCCTTACCGTCTTTGCCGTCAGAGCCGCTTGCGCCGTTTGTTCCGTCCTTGCCGTTTACGCCGTCCTTGCCGTCAGCTCCGGTGGCTTTCACGCCGAGGGATACCCATGTCTGACCGCCGTCATAGGAGACATACCAAATGTTATCGTCCCCGATTTTCAGTTGGGGTGTTATGCCGTCTTTTCCGTCTTGTCCGGAGTCACCCTTGTCGCCTTTGACCGAAGCCTTTACACCGGTATCGGTATCGCCCAGCCACCAGTTACCGTTTGCGCCTATGTAAGGGACAAGCCCATCCTTGCCGTCCTTACCAGCCTGTCCGTCGGCTCCGGTTGCTTTTACGCCGAGCGAAGTCCATGTCTGACCTTCATCATAGGAAACCTCCCACTCGTTACTTTCGGCATTGATACGAAGTCTTGGTGTATTTGAGCCTATCGATTTCAACGGAAGCTCAAGCAGATCGCTTGCGTAATCGGTTTTGCAGTCGCCGTTGCACTGCTCATTGAAAACAAACAGCCGATCGCCTTTTTCCACATCCACAGCAACAGGCAAAGTAAGTGTCAAATTCCCGCTTTCCATGCCCGTCTCGCTCACATTTTTAAGTCTGCCATAGTATTTTATGGTTTCGCCGTTGATCACCATTGCGGAAATATATTCGCTTGCGCCGGTTTTCGCCCCCTTGTAATCAAAGCGAACGGTGTTTTCCGAATAGAATCTGAGCGTTACAAGGAAACCGTTCCGGTCGCTGTCATTCAACGTCAGCTTCCATTCGTTTCCGGTGTATTCAGAAATCGGGGCCAATCCTCCGACAGGCTTTCCACCCACAGCAGCGGAGGTAAAGAGTACGGAGCTTGATTTTAAGCTAAAAGCGGGACGAACGCCAGACAACATGATGATGACATCTTCCCCATCGTAGGAGACATCGCCATTACCTCTCACGGCGGCGGCAGCGTAATCAACGTCGCCGGGGGAGCGCAACCACCAATAGCTTGACGCCCAACTCGGATGCTCGGGATCCGCAATTCGCAGATCCTGATTTACCGCAAACGCTTCCGCTGTGGAAAGCGGCCAGAATACAGCGTTATCCACCTGAGCTCCTGCTACACAGTCGGTATTTTCTCCGTTATAACTTCCGCTTGTAAGCGTCCGTTTCTTTACAGCAGCATTTTCTTCTGTCGTCAGCTTTTCTGCAAGCGCGTCTATTGCGGTTTTCAAATCACTCGGTGCGTATTCGTTGTTTACTCCGTCATCGTCAAATCGCACAACTCCCATATTGCCCGCCGCAAGCAGGGTCATATTCCCGGCTGTGCCGGCAACACCGTTTCCGTCATAGCCGATCACACGCCATGCGGCAGGCTTATTTTCATGGTTTTGCCCGAAATACACGGTCGGTGCATTCGCTGTGTTTACAGTTTTATTCAGTGCGTCTGTGCCAAGCTGTACCGTCCTTTGCAGACGCAAGCGCAGCGTGCTTTCCTTCGGAATATTGTAATCTGCCAGCGTGCGCCCGTTCTCAAGCTCTTTTTCGCCCAAAAACAGTCTTTGCGCATCGGGAGAAAAGCCCGTTTTATCCCGAATTTTTTCCTTGATATTGTCAATGCTGTCGCCCGACACAACCTCGAGCGTTAAATGTGCTTGCCCTGTAATGGTTAAGTCAATGTAAATCTCCATGGCACTTGCCGTTATCGGCACAAGGCATAGCACCATACACAGGGTGAGCAGGATACTGAGTATTCTTTTCTTCATTTTCCATTACCTCCATTCAAGTATTGTGAGCGGTATTTATCTGCAAACAGGGCGACTCCCTGTTTTAAGACCTCCATCTGGGTTTTCAGGTAGTATTCGTCCTCAAACATAGCGTAGTGAACGCACGCACGGACGAAGGTGAATATCAACGGCGTGATGATCGTATAAGGAATCCCGATCTTCGGCTCAAGCAACTTTGCATATTCGGTATATCTTTCGTTCACGCCCTCAAAGAATTTCTTGCCGTGCTCGATATACTTCGGGTGCGTATACACCTGATACATCAGCCGATACTTCTTTCCGTGCTCGCGCGCCGTCCAATACGGCACCTCCGCCACAAACCTGACCACATCCTTCGGGTCGGTGGGGGCTTTCTCCATAAATTCATCTTCGACCTTTTCCATACAATAGGCGGTGGATTCAATAATCAATTCATCTAAATTTTTGAAATAGCAATACAGATTCCCCGTCGTACAGCCGCAAGCAGCCGCCAGTGCCTTGATGCCCGTTCCGGTAAGTCCGTTTTCGGCGTAGCAATCAAAGTATTTTTTCATGAGTTCTTCTTTCTTTTCGTTGTGCTGTTGTTCTGTTATTTTCATAGTGCCTCCGCTTAATCCTAAATGATTGATTATTATTATTGTATCATAGGCTCAAAGAAAAAGCAATAGGAAAAATCGCTGTTCAAAAAACTTTTTGCAGTCTCACATCTACTGTAACACCGTAAAAAACAGCGCGCAGAAAAAAACCACTTGAACACACCGCATTTATCTGCTATAATAAAGATGTAAACATTTTCGCCCGCATATCGTTCTGCCTTCTCCAATATATCGCTTGTCGAAGAATGCAAGACAATAATGAGCACTTTATCCATAATAACATGCAAAGCAATAATGAGCCGGTTTAACACTATGAAAAGCAGGAGCCGTCTCCGATGCATCGCCTTCATCGCAAGCGCAGAGAAATTTTTCCCTGTGCTTTTTGTTTACCCGTAAAAGTCAAACAAAATGAAATATTTTATTTTGCGCCATTGTCCCCTATCCGGAAAGATGAAAAAATTTACCGTATTTCTGTAACGCAACGGAATTTTTGTTGTCTATACAGGTGAAGGGCGTTGCGCAAAGAAAGGAAGAAAAACATGAATGACCATGAAATCATCGCTTTGTTTTTTGCGAGACAAGAAAATGCGATATCCGCAACTGCGGATAAATACGGCAATTATTGTCACGCGATCGCTTACAACATTCTATTTAACCGGTCAGACGCGGAAGAATGCGTGAATGATACATATCTGGGCGCGTGGAACAGTATTCCTCCGCAAAGACCGAATAATCTGGCGGCATATCTCGGAAAAATTACCCGAAATCTCGCACTAAACCGTTACAAACGCAATACCGTCGCAAAACGAGGCTACGGTCAGGTTGAAATTGCCTTGTCCGAGCTGGAAAACTGTATATCCGATGATACGGATGTGGAGCAGGCAGTGGAAGATGCTCTGATAGTGTCCGTAATCAATCGCTTTTTGTACGCTCATTCCCGAAAGAACCGTAATATTTTTATCCGCCGCTACTGGTATCTGTGCTCAATACAGGATATTGCGGATTCTTATAAAATGAGTGAAAGCAATGTTAAGGTTTTATTGTTTCGTATGCGCAACGAACTGAAAAAACAACTTGAAAAGGAGGGTGTTCACTTATGAAAAAAGAAAGACTGTTGAATGCAATCGGTCAGATCGACGATCGGTTGATTTCGGGAGCTGACCCGCAGGTGCATATGCACCGTAAAAAAATTCGCCGTCAATGGATTGCGGCGCTTGCGGCATGTCTCGTTTTGATGATAGGCATCGGCGCCGTTGCCCCGATTGCACTCGGAAATCAGGAAGCGGGGAAGGTAACGATGGAGATTAACCCCGGAGTAGAGTACACGATTACAAAAAACGGAAATGTCAAGTCGGTGCGTTTTCTGAACGACGACGCAAAGGAAGTACTCGACGAAGCGTCTCTGAAGGGAAAAACTCTGAAAAATGCCATATCCATTACGCTTGCCACATATAAAATCGGCGGATATATGGAAAGAAACGACACGGTTTTGATTTCTTTCGACAGGCAGTTAAGCGAAAACGACAAGCTCAGAGAAGCTGTGGCGGAAGATGTTCGCAGGGTGCTTGAAAAAGAAACCTCCGTGCATACTCTGGTTTATGTTTCCGAATCGGATAATTCCGACGATGCAGCCCTTGCGAAAAAGTACAGCATTTCGCAGGGAAAGGCAAAGCTTGTCAGCGACGCGGCGAAAAACAGTAACCTGTCAACGGAAGCTCTCGTGAAACTGCCGCTGGATGAACTTGTCGGCTTGCAGAAGGAGGTTGACTCCGTTGTTATCGACACAAAATACATCGGCATGTTGAAGGCAAAAGCGATCGCTCTGGACGACGCCGGCTGTGCAACAAGGGTTACATTTACCGAGGCAATACTTATTGACAAAGGAATCAAATATCCCTACTACCATCTTGTATTCAGAGATAATTATACGCAATGGACATACAGTATCAATGCGATAAACGGCAACATCATTGCAAAAAATGAAGTGGCACTGTTTATATCCCTTGAGGAAGCAAGAGCCATTGCACTGGCAGATGCCGAAATCTCCGGATTGGAAAAGGCTGTCTTTACCAAGGAGGAATTGAGCCGCAATCAGGGTCGTCCCTGCTGGGTACTGGAATTTCACACGGCAAAGTATCAGTACAGCTACAAGGTCGATGCAAAGACGGGCGAAATCATTTACAACCGCAGATATATTTATATGGAAATCGCAAGGGAAACGGCATTGAAGGATTCGGGCTGTTCCGAGGTCGGCAAAGTGGTGTTTACCGCAGAGGAGCTTGTAGACGGCGGAATCAAAACTCCGTATTATCAATTCATTTTCAACGACGGCAGAACGCAGTGGACCTATCGCATAAACGCGATATCCGGAACAATTCTCGATAAGGCACAGAAACTGATGGTTTGTCGGACGTAGTATGTTTTCCCGTCATATATCGCTTATCTATACAGAAAAGCAGTCCTTGCGGACTGCTTTTCTCAATTTATCCGGCAGAATATCAGAAAAATTTCTTTTTCCATACGCCCGGGGTGAGAGCTATCAGCAGAGGGAAGATTTCCAGTCTGCCGAAGAGCATATCAAGTGAGAGGATTATTTTTGAAAACCATGAGAAGCATGCAAAATTACTCGATGCCGCGCCGTAGCCCGGACCTGTATTTCCCGTGCAGGAGAGAACCGCCGAGAGATTTGTTTCGAGACTGAGATTGTCTGTCGATATGGCAAAAGCCGAGACGCCGATTATGGCGAAAAGCGCAAAGAAATATATCGCGGCACTTTTTACCGCCTTCTCGTCGACTATGGCGCCGTCCATTTTCACATGGGAAACCGCCTTGGGATGAAGCATCTGATGAAGCTCCTTTTTCAGTCCCCTGAAAAGAATTATCGCGCGGGAAACCTTAAGACCGCCGCCCGTGGAGCCTGCGCATGCACCGATAACCATCAGCATCAGCAGTATCGAACGGCATACAGCCGGCCATGCGACGAAGCTTGTGCTGACATATCCCGTGCTCGTGATAAACGAGACAACCTGGAAAAACGCATATCGCAGTGAAGTGCCGAAGGCGCCGTAGATGCCGAGCGTCGCCACGGCGATGATTCCCGTTGCCACGGCGATTATCGAGAGATAGACCTTCCATTCGTCATTGTGCAGCACACCCTTTATTTTACGGATAAGTATAAAGAAATAAATATTGAAATTTATTCCGAAAAGGAGCATGAATACGGCGATCACCATTTCTATATATATGCTGTTGAAATGCGCTATGCTTGCATTATATGAGGAGAAACCGCCCGTGCCTGCCGTTCCGAAAGCGTGAATGAATGCGTCAAAGACACTCATACCGCCGAAAAGCAGAAATACTATCTCGGCAAGCGTCATACATATGTAGATGAGATAAAGAATTTTTGCCGTCGATTTACCCTTGGGCACGAGCTTGCCGACTGTGGGACCCGGCATTTCGGCACGCATGAGCAGCATGGAATGGTCATCGGAGAGCGGAACGATGGTCATGACAAATACAAGCACGCCCATGCCGCCTATCCAGTGAGTAAAGCTGCGCCAGAAAAGCATTCCTTTAGGCAGAGCCTCGATGTTTTTGAGTATGGACGCGCCTGTCGTGGTAAAGCCCGAAACAGTCTCAAAAAGCGCATCGATATAGTTCGGGATGCAGCCCTCAAGCACGAAGGGAAGCGCGCCCAAAGCCGACCAGAGTATCCATGCAAGCGAAACTGTCACGAGACCTTCCTTGGCATAGAGCGCATGCCTGTCGCCTTTTCGGAAAATTATTATTGCAGGTATGCTGAGCACCGCTGTTATTCCTGCGGTTATCAGAAAGCAGAAGAAGCTCCGCATTTCTCCGTAGGCGAGAGAAACACCCGCGGGAATGAGCAGAAGCACCGCCTCTACGGCGAGCATTCTGCATACTATATTATAGACTGATTTATAATTCATATATCAAAAGCGTCCTTCAGATCATTGAATCTGCTGTCGGTGGTAACGAGGATGACGCTGTCACCGAGCTGAATTTCCGTATCGCCGTTCGGGATGATGGATTTTCTGTTCCGAACGATACAGCCGATAAGCGAATTTTCCTTCAGGCGGAGGTCCTTGAGCGGCTTGCCGATATATGGGGCCTCACTGTCGCGTATGATAAATTCCAGCGCCTCGACGCTTCCGCCGAGAATTTTATACATGTTTTCCACATTGCTGCTGCCGACGGTGTTTTCCATGGCGCGCGCATAGCTTACCATGCGGCTGGAGGTGACGTCCTTTGGCGAAACTATGGAATCTATGCCCATCTTGCCTGCCATATCTATATAGGAATCGCGGTTTATCTTTGTCACTACCTTGTCTACGCCGCTGCTCTGGGCAAAGAGGGAAATGACCATATTTTCCTCATCGATACCCGTCAGCGCCGCGAAAGAATCGGCATGCTCGATACCTTCCTCAAAAAGAAGCTTCTGATCCGTGCCGTCGCCGTTTATCACGGCAGCTTCGGGGAGTGCCGCGGCAAGCACATTGCAAAAAGCCTCGTCGCGCTCGATTATCTTGACATGAATACCCGCCGAGAGCAGAAGCGCCGCGAGATAATAGCCTATTCTGCCGCCGCCGACTATCATAGAGGTTTTTACCTTTTCGCGGAAGCCGCCGATGGCACGCAGAAAGCCCTCGATATCCTTATGTGAGGCGGAAACATGAATTCTGTCGCCTGCGAGCAGGCGAAAATCGCCCTTCGGTATATAGACCTCTTCGCCGCGCTGAACGGCGCAGACGAGCGCTTTTACCTTGACCTCATGCGAGAGCGCGGAGAGCGTTACTTTGTCGAGCGGACTGCCCTCGTCTATTTTAAATTCCACGAGCTCGGCTCTGCCGCGCGCAAAAACCTCTATTTTCAGCGCCGCAGGGAAGATAAACACGCGGCATATTTCCTCTGCCGTGATAAGCTCGGGATTTATGGCGACGTCTATGCCGAGATCGTTTTTGATGAAGTCTATCTGCTTGTAATATTCGGGATTACGCACTCTGGCGGCGGTGCGCCGGGCACCGAGCTTTTTTGCCATCAGGCATGAGAGCATATTTGTTTCATCGCTGCCTGTGCAGGCTATCACGAGGTCGGCACCGCCCGCGTTCGCTTCGATAAGAGTGGAGCGCATGGCTCCGTCGCCCTCAACACACATTATATCGAGCTGATTTGCCGTTGTGCCGAGGATATCCGCGGTTTTGTCTATGAGTGTGACATCATGCCCCTCGCGGGCGAGCTGTTCGCAAATGGAATCGCCTATTTTGCCCGAGCCTATGATAACAATATTCATTTATACGCCTCCGTTCAGTCGCGTGTGAGATTTTCCGCTGTCTTTGCTATAATGTCGGAGATTTTGTCCATGGCGGAAACAGATACAAATTCAAATCTGGAGTGAAAATTTTCGCCGCCCGTGCAGAGATTGGGGCAGGGCAGACCCATGAAGGAAAGCCGCGCACCGTCTGTGCCTCCGCGGATAGGGACAATCTTTGCCGAAACGCCGCAGTCTGCCATCGCTTTCTTTGCGCGGTCAACGATATACATGCGCGGTTCTATCATTTCGCGCATATTGCGATAGGAATCCGTGATTTTCACCTCTGCCGTGCCCTCGCCGTAAATGCGGTTTATTGCCTCACCGGCAGCTTTCATCAGCTCTTTGCGGCGGGCAAAGCTCTCGGCATCATGGTCGCGGATGATATATTTCATTGTGGTATTTTCTGTCTCGCCCTCGATATGATAGAGATGGAAGAAGCCCTCATAGCCCTCGGTTTTTGCGGGAATTTCATTTTCGGGGAGCATGGAATTGTATTCTCCCGCGATGAGGATTGCATTTTTCATTCTGTCCTTGGCACTTCCGGGATGAATGGAAACGCCGTGTATCGTGACAAGCGCACCTGCCGCATTGAAGTTTTCATATTCAAGCTCGCCGAGCGCGCCGCCGTCTACCGTGTAGGCATAATCCGCGCCGAAACGGGCAACATCGAAGTGATTTGCACCTCTGCCTATCTCCTCATCCGGCGTGAAGGCTATTTTTATCTCGCCGTGCGGGATGTTTTCGGAGATGAGCTTTTCGAGCGCTGTCATTATTTCGGCTATACCCGCCTTGTCATCGGCTCCGAGAAGCGTTGTGCCGTCTGTTACGATGAGCTCATCGCCCGCATAATCCGCAAGATAAGGATAGTCGGAGGTGCGCATATATATGCCTTTTTCTTCATTTAAAAGTATGTCGCCGCCCGTATATTTTACTATGCGGGAGCGGATAGGCTCGTCTGCGGCTTCGCTTGATGTGTCCATATGCGAGATGAAACCGATTGTCGGCAGTTCCTTATCACAGTTTGCGGGAAGCGAAGCGTAAACATAGCCGTATTCGCTTATTTCAACGCCGACAAGCCCCATTTCACGCAGTTCGGCTACCAGAGCTTCCGCCAGCGCGAGCTGCTTTTTGGTGGAAGGTACGCTCTCGCTTTCCGGGTCGGACATCGTCGGGAAAGCGACATATTTCAGAAATCTTTCGTATGCTCTCATTTTTTGTTCCTCTTTATTTATTGTATTCTTTGCTTTTTTGCTTTCAATAATTTTTCTCGCTGTAATAAAGTTTTCGCCAACCCATTAAAGTTTTCGCCCGCCTTTTTCAAAAGGCGGCTGGGTCAAGGGCAAGTCGCCCTTGTCGCGCTCCGCAGAGTGCGAAATCTCCTTCCGGCGTTTTCTTTTTGATAGCTTTTTCTTTTGCGCCTGATTTTGCAAAAGAAAAAGCGAAAAGGACATCTGACTTTTTCTTTTGGCTGTTGACGGCACTTGGGTTTTAGTTTGTAGGGGTCGGCGCCTCGACGACCCGTGAAGAATCATAAAGATACTTTTCTTT
>ERZ1031114.163-NODE-163-length-21453-cov-5.430414_pt1 | contig 21453 bp, 14 predicted proteins | sample MGYA00518740_ERZ1031114 | MGnify/ENA primary metagenome ERZ1031114 (study PRJEB33719, sample SAMN04261276) | wastewater metagenome | biome: rural village; feature: human; material: feces | host: Homo sapiens | place: El Salvador | collected 2013-01-14 ... | reverse complement strand
AAACAGCCAGCACACAGGCAATGTCTGCATTGATACAGATGGATTGTTTTGCAATGGCGTCAGGACAAAGTGCCTCTCCCAGATTGAGGCAGGCATAAATTGCCTTTGGATTCTGATCAGTCATCTTCCAAAACGGATATTTGATAATAACAGGGGTGTTGGCTCCTACGCCCACTTCCAGAAAGAGGATGCGCAGTCCCGTATGTCGGATCGCCGCAGACTGGGCATTTCGATATCAGCTCCGTAGAGATTTTCATATTCTTTTGTTCCGATACCATTTTGCGCACGGTTTTCTCATTATCATAGGTTTTATTGTGACAGGCTTTGGTGAAGCCATTTTAAGGCATAAACTTTGAGGGGCAAGTTGTTAATACCTTGCCCCTCGATCGTGTTTTTTATTTCGCTGATAACATATCTTCGGCTGTCAGAAGCTCCACATATGCTTCTTCACCATGTTGACAAATTCGCCGTTCGTCCGTGTCTTATAGAACAGGTCCAGAACACTGTCGGTAGCTTCCTCACCGCGGGCCCCGATGAATGCCTTTCGGATCGTTGCCACACACTCCTGCTCATCCGGAGTAAGGAGCAGATCATCCCGGCGCGTTCCGGACTTCGCAAGATCCACCGCAGGGAAAATTCGGCGCTCGGAGAGCTTACGGTTCAGGATCATTTCCATGTTGCCGGTTCCCTTGAATTCCTCATAAACCACATCGTCCATCTTGGAGCCGGTTTCAATCAAAGCCGTAGCAAGAATGGTAAGAGATCCTCCTTCGCGCATATTACGGGCTGCTCCGAAAAAGCGCTTGGGCATGTGCAGTGCCACCGGATCGAGACCACCGGAAAGTGTTCTTCCGCTGGAGGGCTCTGTCAGGTTGTAGGCTCTCGTCAGTCTCGTAATGGAATCCAGAAGAATCATGACATCGCGCTTGCTCTCCACCAGACGCTTTGCACGCTCGATGGTCATCTCCGCAACTCTCTTGTGGTGCTCCGGCAGCTCATCAAACGTGGAATAGATCACTTCCACATTCGGTCCCTCCAGTGCCTCACGAATATCCGTGACTTCCTCGGGACGCTCATCAATCAGAAGGATAATGAGGTGAATGTCCGGATTATTGGCCTTGACAGACTTGGCAACCTCTTTCATCAGAGTGGTTTTGCCGGCCTTCGGCGGTGACACGATCATTCCGCGCTGTCCCTTTCCGACAGGACACATCAGGTCCATCACACGCATTGCGATGGATGCTCCGGGCTTTTCCAGCCGGATGCGGTCATCCGGGAAAATCGGCGTCATATCCTCGAAGTTATAACGCCGTTTGGACTCCTCCGGGTCAATTCCGTTTACCGACTTCACGAACAGAAGAGCCGAGAATTTCTCGTTCTGGCTGCGGATCCGGATATTTCCTTCCACGATGTCGCCGGTCTTCAGATTGAAGCGGCGGATCTGGCTGGGTGCAACATAGACATCATTGTCGCCGGGCATATAGTTGCTGGAACGGATAAAGCCATAGCCATCTCCCAGCACCTCCAGAATGCCATGTGCCATCTCTCCGCTGTCCAGCTCGCGGTTCAGTTCATTCTTATGCACAATCTGCTGGTCCGGACGCACAAGTCCGCGCCGCGCATATCGTCCTGCAACCGCCTGCGACGGAGAAAAATCCGGTCTTCCCTGCTCAGACGCCTGGTTCCCGGCAGTACGCGCTGCATCCGAATTTCCAGACGGACGTACCACTTCTGAATTTGCGTTTGTACGAACTGCCTCTGAATTTCCGGACGAACGTACCGCTTCTGAATTTGCGTTTGCACGTACCGTCCCCGGATTTCCCGCAGTTGCAGCCGCGCTCTCTGCCGGCTGTTGTCCTGCCGACTGCTGTCCTGCCAGCTGCTGTCCTGCCGGCTGCTGTCCTGCCGGCTGCTGTCCTGCGTTCGGATTCTCCATGGAAGCTGCAGTCTCCTGTACCTGAGCAGGTGCCATCTCCTGTGCGCTCTCCTGATAAGAAGATGCTGCAGATCCCGATGCGGCAGTCTGCGTCTGTACGGACGATTCCGTCTGCACAGCTTCTGCAGAAGGTTCCTTCTTCCTGGGACGGCCCGCTCTTCTCTTCTCCGATGCCGGGCCTTCCTTTCGTCCTTCCTTGCCTTCCTCTTTACGAGCTCCGGGCTTGCGTCCCCGCCTTGCAGGTGCAGAATGCTCCCTCTCGCCGGATCCCTCACGCTGTGCTCTGGCTGCTTCCCGCTCCTTCAGGACCTTCTCATCTTCTGCGCGGTCAAGCTCCAGCAGCTTCCCGACGATGTCTTCCTTCTTCACTCGTGCCGGAAGGCTCAGTCCGCGGCTTGCCGCAATTTCCTTGAGATCCTTGACCTGGAGTGACTCATACATATCTTTTGTCATTCTCATCTGTTTCTTCCTTACTGGTGTCGTTATATATGTGATGTGTTTGGTAAACAATAGAATTTCGGAATTAATACAAGAAAGTACTATCCGGCACCATCCGGTGCGGGTACGGTGATCGTCCGCATTCAAAGCCTCTGAAGTTCAAAAGAAATGCGGCGTAATAGATTGAAACAATTATAATTCGACAGAAATTAAAATGTCAACGGATTCCCGCAGTTCCAGGCTGCCTGTGTTTTCTTTGCATTCCCGCAGTTCCAGGCTTTTCCTCCGACCGAATGCATCCTGATTTAACAAAACTTTCTCGCAGGGATGATTTCCGCCGGCCGCATTCATCCTGATTTGACGAAATTTTCTCGCAGGGATGATTTCCGCCGGCCAAATGCATCCTGTTTTGACAAAACTTTCTCGCAGGGATGATTTCCTCCGGCCGAATGCATCCTGTTTTGACGGAATTCTCTCCCCGGGATGATTTCCTCCGACCGAATTCATCCCGATTTAACGGAATTTTCTCCCAGGGATGATTTCCTTTCTGGCACCCCGACAGAATCCCAAAAAGAAAAACAGGAAACCGACACCCCGATTTCCTGTTCCGTCTCAAGTCTTTTCTGTAAAGCTACTGTTTTACGTTTTCCACAAGGGCCGCCTGGACGATGAAGTTATTCACATGGCCGGTCGCATAACAGGTCGACAGCGTAAGCAGATCCGGCCGGCTGTTCCAGTCGATTTTTTCCTCTTTCGACGAGTGATACACGGAGTGCTTTCCGGCATCCGCAACATAGGCATCATACCCGTCGTCTCCGGAAAAATCATCGTATACATCATCTCTGACCGGAATCGTATAATAAGCGAAAATGCGATATACCAGCACCTGATCCTTCTGATAAATATAAATATAAGGATCCTCATCGCACAGCTCTTCCTTCTGCAGGAACTGCTTCAGGCTTCCGAACATCGTCCCGTTCTTCATGTTGTGCCCGAAGATAAAAGAGTTCGAATCCGAGAAGTCTTTGCTTGCCGCACAATCCAGAAAGATACAGCCGGATGCATTTCTCGTTTCCTCAAAGGTCGTGTGCAGATACTTATCATTTCCTGTTGACTGGGCAATCGGATATGTAAGGTTCAGCACCGGAATATAAATAACACCCACAAATTCACTGTTTGTTGCCATAAGACCATCGTAGTCGATCTGAAGATTCGGATACTGGTATTGCTCCTTCTCATCTTCCTCCGGCGCTTCTGCGGTGCTCCCTTCCGCTTCTGCATCAGAAGGTGCTTCTTCTCCCTCCGGAATGACCTCGATATACTTCCCAAGCTCCTTGTATTCATTTTTCGCCTGCTGATAGGTCAGAAACTCCCTCATGAAATTTGCAAAGGAGAAAACAAAAACCACCAGCAGAACGGCCGGTATCAGCCAGCCAAACCTGCGCCGCTTTTTCTTCTCCGGAGCCCGCTTCCGATTCCGATTATTGCTCTCGTCCGGTGCCTGATCACAGCCCCAGCTATCCCGCTTGGAAGTCTCCGGATCATGGCCCCAGTCATCCTCCCCGGAAGTCTCCGGATCACGGCTCCAGTCATTCTCCGGCTCATGGTCCCAGGTCTTCCAGTCCGCCGGATCCTGCTCCGATCCGTCCGTGTCCCAATTCTCTTCATTCCGCATTCCGCTTACCTTCTTCCTGATGCCATTTCTCCTGAAATTACAGCTGTCATTTCCTCCATAGCTATCGTTAGCATTCCCTCCGCAGCTACAGCTGTCGTTTCTTCCACAGCTACAGCTTCCATTCCCTCCGCAGCTGCTGATCCAACTCTACACTTCGTTCTTATGCTTCCTTGAGAATAGCACATATCCTCCGCAGCAGAAAGCAATTCCAAAAGCGCCTGCCATCACAGACGCAGAAGCCCTGCGGAAGGTCCCCGCCCGGGAAAGAAAAAGCGTCATCACATTCGCACCTCCGTGCAGAACGATAACACGGAAAAGATTTCCGCCAAGCGCGAGAAACAGGCAGAAAAGAAAGCCCATGGCGGCTGCATACAGCCCCTGCACAAGGCTTCCGTGATAAATACCGAACAATAACGAGGAGAGGCCCGCTGCCAGCAGGAATGCTGTTTTTCCACTTTTTTTCTCATGACAGAGAAGATACAGGCGCTGCAGTGTAATACCGCGAAAAACGGTCTCCTCAGCCAGCGGACTCAGGACGCCGTAAATCAGAATTCCAAGAGGGAGACTGACGCGTCCTGCCTGTGCGCTTGCGTCAGCAGCCGCAGCATCTGCATGAACCGCACCCACTCCGGCAAGAAAAAGATTAAGAAACACCGAGGCCGCCAGAATCCCTGCTGCCGCAGCGATCAGCTGATCTCCTCTTGCCCGAAGCCTTTCCCCGGACATTGCCTCACCACAGGCACCTTGAGGCATCCGATCACCACAGGCTCCTCGGGGCATCCGATCACCACAGGCTCCTCGAGGGCTCCCATCGCCGCAGGCACTCCGCAGCAGCTCACCACTGCAGTCACTCTGAAGATTTACTTCTCCGCGGGCATTCCAAAGCGTCAATGCAAATGCTCCCGCCATCGATATTGCGCCTGACAGAGCCCGGAGGTCTGCATCGTGCACGGAGACAAAGGCAAGAACGCCTGCGTCCACCTGCTGCAGAAGGACTGCCTGCAGGATGGCAAGAAGAGATCCAAGCACCTCGCGAATCACAACAAACATTAACATCGGAAGAACGGCCTCCGCCATTTTCCTATTCATATCCGCTGCCTCCGTCCTGCCTGAAGTCTGACTTCAGCCCGGCCTGAGTCCTGCTCCGACCAGCCAAAGTCCTGCCTCCGTCCCGTCTTAGCCCGCTTTCAGTCTCCATACGCCGTCAGAATCCTGCCGAGCTCCTCAACCGTATCTGCAATAAAATCAGCGCCCGCTTCTTCCAGCTCCCTGCGGCTTCCATAGCCGTAGGAAACGCCAACTGCGGTCACGTGATTTGCCTTTGCACCATTCATGTCAAAAGAGCGATCGCCCACCATGGCATATGCTTTCCTGCGATCCTGCCTCAAGGTCTCCGGCCTCCCGGTCATCACATGCTCCGGATCCTCCGCCGTCTCCGGCTCTCCGGTCAGTCCAAGCCCCTGCAGCGCCTTCTTCACCATCAGAAGCTTGTTGTCTGCACCCATCTTGTTGTCGAGCTCTTCCTCGACATGGGAGCCGACAATTACGTCAAAATACCCGGCAATTCCGAAGTGCTCCAGTACCCTGTGCACCATCGGCTCCGGCTTGGAAGACGCAATCGCGAGGCGGCTTCCCTGCTCATGGAGCATCTGCAGAAGCTCCCGCACGCCGGGGTAGACGTTATTTTCATAGATGCCCTTCGTGTCGTAGCTATCACGGAAATAGTGAATTGCCCTCCCGGTTTCCTCCTCGTTCATGCCGTACCGCTCCCGGAAGGAAAGATTGAGCGGAGGTCCGACAAACGGCTCGAGCTTTTGAAGATCCGGCTCCTCGATTCCCATCTGATGCAGTGCATACTGCACGGATCTTGTAATGCCCGGTCCCGACTCCGTGAGCGTACCATCCAGATCAAACAAAATATTCTGAAATGCCATTTCCCTTCTCCTGTTCTGTTCTCATGTGTTCGCAAAGCATCCGAAAAGGCCGCAGTGCCCAAACGCCCGGAGGGCCGCAATGTTCAAACGCCCGGAGGGTCGGATAACGGCTGCGGAATACTTTTCAACAATTCAGTATAGCAAAAAAAGCCTGCTTCAGGAAAATTCCCGAAGCAGACTTCTCGCTGATTTCTCTTTCAATGCTCAAAACAGCCTGTCCTTTACGACTCCTGCGTTGCCAGGTTCTTGACGTTGATCAGAGCCTTGGAAACCGCCGGAATGCTGATGATGATAATCGTCAGGATCGCCTCCGTGAAAATATAGATTCCATTATAGGATGCAGAGTATACAGCCGGATGCATGCCTTCCGGCGCGAACTGTCCGAAGAAAATCAGACCGGACAGGAAGCTGAAAACATATCTTCCGACAACGCCGAGCAGATATCCCTTGACCAGGCCATGCTTTGCATTCGAGAAAACACCGGAAAGTCCCAGTGCCCCGAAAGCGAAAATATAGTCGCAGAGCATCTGCGGAACGCTGATGATGTACGGATCCACAACCATCTGCAGAATGCCGTAAGCAACTGCTGCCATGAGGCCAACGCGAAGGCCGTACCAGTAGCCGATGAGGCAGATGAAAAACATGGAGAACAGCGTAATGCTGCCGCCCATCGGCAGATGCAGGAACTTGATAAAGCTGGTTACAAAAGCAAGCGCAATCGCCATCGCGGAGAAAACAAGACGTCTTGTTCCTGTTTTTCCTCTCTGGTCTGCCTTCGTGATGAAGCATGCGGCAAGAAGAAGTGCCAGCATGACAAGCACCAGAACGGTATAACCGGCCCCGGTAAGGGAATACACACCATCTTCGGTAAGAACTGCAAGTGACATAAAAAACCTCCTTCATAAGAAAACGCAGGAGGGAGTTCGCATGTTCTCTGCAGAAATTGCTGCTTCCTTTCGCCGGTATTGTCCGGATCAAGTAATAAGGGTCCCGGCTGCCTCCCGGCAGCCGATTCTCAGCCTTCGCTCCCCTAGCGTTATGATTCCGCCGGCTCTCACAGGAACGCCGGCTTTCTTGTCACCGATTAAGATATAGCGCTCTTCTTACAAAGTCAACAACATCTTCAGCTGAACATCAAGAGCCTCCAGCTCCTTCTCCGCCTTCTGCGCGCTTTCCTGCACCGCTGCCAGACTTCTGCAGGCGGCAAGGACAGTTTCCTCCTCTGTCACGGAAAGATAACCGTTCACCAGAGCGCCCGGCAGCGCGAATTTCTTCTGTGCCTTCTCAAAGCTGACCGTCAGATATTTTCCGTCCTGGGAAACCACGGTGCCCTCTCCGAAGGATTTGTGAACCGCCTTCTGACCGGTCAGCTCGGGAACCGCTGCCTTTTTCTCCTTCAGAGACAGCTTCGCTGCCTGCATGGCTGCCGTCTCTCTCTCTTCCAGAAGCGCTGCTGCCTTCTGCATCTTGTCAATGCGTCTTTGTGCCACCGTGCTGATCCGCGATTTGCGCATTGCCGATTTCTCCGAATACCAGTCCATCACATACACGGCCCGGATCAGATCAAAGGCAAGAAGATGAAGATTGGAATCCACATCCTCCAGGCCTTCGAGCGCATGCTCCTTCCCGTACTGTTCCAGCCTTCTGCGAACCAGCTTCAGAAGCTCGGTCTCACCGGCAAGCTCCGCCGCCGTGTCCTCGGCCAGTCGGTAATAATTCACCAGATTCAGGAAGCGGTCATAGCCGATCTCCTCCTCTGCCTCAATATATCCGGCAAAAGCAATCACCTCCGGTGCACGGAAGAAGAAGTCCTGCTCCGGCCGGATCAGTGCCAGATAATCCAGGCCGCTCCAGAGTCTTTGCCGAAGTTCCCAGCGATCCGGTGCCGTATCCTCCAGCAGACGGTTGCAGGTTTCCGCAAATTCATGAATTTTCTCCATGCGATCATCGATGCTCCCGCCGTCTTCTCCCAGAAGCAGGATGAACGCGCGGCGCACCTCCTCTTCATGCCCGTTCCGACACAGAAACGAAAGACCCTGCAGAGGCTTCTCATCATCCTTTTCCAGAAAGCTCTCCGCCGGCCCGAAGGCCCGGTCCAGCATTGCCGCCAGATCCTCTGCATCCGGATTGAAGTACCTTCTGCACACAAAAGCCGCCGCAAAACGACCGCACGGATTATAGGCGCTGTCCGCCCACTCTTCATAGTGATTCCGATAAATATGCGCTAAAATCCGGATACGTTCACTGTTCACGACTTCCTCCTTTAAGGTTTTCGTCCCCCACAATCGTGTCTTCTGGCTATTTTTGCAATGTAGCTCGTACATATTCTTATTATATATATTTTTCGTGTTTTCCGCAAAGTGTACTGAAAAATAATTCTTCATTATCACATCCGTCAGTCATCTCTTTTCTTCAGTCTCCGCGCCCGCATGGGACAGAAGAAGCGTTTTGTCCGATGAAATCAGACTTTACAGGCATTAGAATAGTCAAAGGTTCGAAAAAAAGGTGAACATGGCCATGCGTTTCCCGTTTCCGAAGGAAATGCCCGGTTTTCAGTTTCAGAAGAGAGAGAGGAAGTTATGGCAGGAAAAGTTGAAAATCTGACTCATGCGGCAGAGCGTCAGGCAATGTCCGTTCTCATTGACGGACTTCTCAAAACCATCAAGAACTCGGATGACCGCACCGAGACTTATCTGAAGATCGTCGATATTGCGGCGAAGTTTTACGGAAAGGGCGCTACCTCTGACAAGCTGGATGCTGTCCGCGCTGCCATCAAGGATCCCAACAACCGTTGGTTCAAATACATCAACCGCATCATCGACGAGACCGATCCCCACTATGCGAAGATGATGCTCTTAAACCTCGGCTATGAGGCTTTCCTTCGCGGCACCAAGACCATCCGCGCAAACCGTGAGAAATACGGCTGCAACATCCCGTGGCTGATTCTGTTTGATCCCACCATGGCCTGCAACATGCACTGCGTAGGCTGCTGGTCCGGAACCTATGGCCACAAGTCAAATCTTTCCTTCGAGGATATGGACAAGATTGTCTCCGAGGGTAAGGATCTCGGCGCATATCTGTACATGATGACAGGCGGTGAGCCGACTGTCCGCATGAACGATATTTTCCGTCTTGCAGAAAAGCATAACGACTGCTTCTTCGCCCTGTACTCCAACTCCACTCTGATCACCGATGCAATGTGTGAGAGAGTCAAGGAACTTGGCAACATCACCTTCATGCTGTCCATCGAGGGCACACCGGACACCAACGATGCCCGCCGCGGCGAGGGGCATTATGCCGCTGTTATGAAGGCCATGGATCTTCTGAAGAAGCACGGCATTGTATTCGGCACTTCGATCTGCTACACCAGAGCCAACATTGAGGCAGTCACCAGCGATGACTTCTTCCACATGCTTGAGGAAAAGGGTGCGCGCTTTGGCTTCTATTTCCATCTGATGCCGGTTGGCAACAATGCGGCTCCCGAGCTTATGCCTACCGTAGAGCAGCGTGAATACATGATCAAGAGAATCCGTGAGGTCCGCGGCAAGGACAGCGATATCTGCTTCTATCCGATGGACTTCCAGAACGACGGAGAATTCGTCGGCGGATGTATTGCAGGCGGCCGCAACTACTTCCACATCAACTCCAACGGTGATGCGGAGCCTTGCGTGTTCATCCACTTCTCCAACACCAACATCCATGACAACACCATTCTGGAGATGCTCCAGAGCCCGCTGTTCATGGCTTATCACGAGGGTCAGCCGTTCAACCGCAACCACCTTCGTCCCTGCCCGATGCTGGAGAACCCGCAGATTCTTCGCCAGATCGTTGAGGCAACCGGAGCTCACCAGACGAACCTGGAGTCTCCGGAGAGCGTAGATCATCTCTGTGAGAAGTGCGATGCCTACTCGAAGGAATGGGCTCCTGTCGCAGATAAGATCTGGGCGGAGCAGTCTCACAAGCGTCCCGCTTACGAGAACTACACGGAAGAGAAGAAGGAGCATCCGGAGCTCGCTGCATTTGAGCACGCAGACGGAACCGAGCACATCGATCTGTAATTCATCCTGTCATTCATCGGTTCTGCATCCGGCGTGAATCCGTAAAAATAAAAGCCTGCCCGAAGGGATTTCCAAATCATCCCTTCGGGCAGGCTTTTTTATTTTCTGTAATGCCTGTTTACTGCGCTTCCTGAGTCAGCCCCTTGTTGGCCTGCATCTTCAGATAAGCGTTGATAAACCGGTCAATATTACCGTTCAGAACGCCATCGGTGTCTGAGGTCTCCTCCTGCGTTCTCGTGTCCTTTACCATGGTATAGGGCTGAAGGACATAGGAACGGATCTGGGAGCCCCAGGCGATATCCTTCACGTCGCCGCGGATGCCGTCACGCATGGCCTCCTCTTCCTGCTGCTTCAGAAGGAAGAGCTTCGCCCGCAGCATCTCAAATGCCTTGTCCTTGTTCTGGAACTGGGAACGCTCATTCTGGCAGGTAACCACGATTCCGGTCGGGAAGTGCGTGATTCGGATTGCCGAAGACGTCTTATTGATGTGCTGTCCGCCGGCACCCGAGGAGCGATAGGTATCGATCCGGATATCGTCCGGCTTGATCTCGATATCATTGTCCTGTGCAAGCTCCGGCATCACCTCACAGGAGACAAACGATGTCTGTCTCTTGCCCTGCGCATTAAACGGGCTGATCCGGACAAGGCGGTGTACGCCGTGCTCCGAGCGAAGGAAGCCGTAGGCATTGGTTCCGTTGATCTGGAAGTCCACGGATTTGATGCCGGCTTCATCGCCGTCCACCAGGTTCATGACATCCATGGTAAAGCCCTTCTTATCTGCCCATCTGGAATACATACGGAACAGCATGGAGCACCAGTCACAGGACTCGGTGCCGCCGGCACCCGCATTCAGGGAGACAATGGCATTGTTCTCATCATAGGGGCCTGTCAGCAGCGTGGACAGGCGGATTTCCTCCAGATGATTTTCAAAATCATCCAGCTCATTCCGGACATCCTCTACCGCTGACGCATCTTCGTCCTCGTTTGCCATCTCAATCAGGTCCATGATGTCCTGATACTGACGGTCCAGATTCTCTGCTTCGTCTACCGTTCTCTGCAGATCCTTCAGATTCTTCATCTTGGCATTGGCCTTGTCGGCATCGCTCCAGAAATCCGGAGCCTCCATCTCACGGGAAAGCTCTTCGATTCTCTGCTTCTTGAACGGAATGTTCAGGGAATCGATTCCTTCCTTCAAAGCCTCCTGCTGGCCCTGCAGTTCGATTTTCATCTGGTCAAGTTCAACCATATATTCTTATCCTCTTACCGCATTCCTCTGCGGATTTCTCAGTTCAGTCCTCTGCCGCAGCAGTTCTTGTATTTCTTGCCGCTTCCACACGGGCAGGGATCATTGGGGTAAATCTTCTTCTCCGCGCGCTTTACCGGCTCGCGAACACCGCTCTCGGCATCCTTGTTGGTACCGGTCACCTTCGCCACCTGCTCGCGCTCCACCTTCTGCTCCACGCGGATGCGGAACAGCGTGCGGATCGTATCCTCCATGATGCCCTGGCTCATCTCATTGAACATGTCATAGCCGGCCATCTTGTACTCGACAAGCGGATCTCTCTGACCATAGGCCTGAAGTCCGATGCTCTGGCGCAGCTGCTCCATGTCATCAATATGATTCATCCAGCGGGAATCCACCGAGCGAAGAAGAACGACGCGCTCCACCTCACGGATCGCCTCCGGCTCAGGGAACTCCGCTTCCTTTGCCTCGTAGAGCTTGACCGCCTCTTCCTTCAGCTGCTGCTTCAGTCCGTCCGGTGACAGGTCGTTGATGCGTCCTCTTGTCACCTTCTCCAGCGGGATGATGGGAAGCAGGATGTCATTGAGTTCGGTAAGCTCCCAGCTGTCGGAGTCTGCGTTCTCGCCGATCACCATGTCCACGGAATGCTCCACAATGCCGGTAATCATCTTATAGATGGAATCCCGCATGCTCTTTCCGTCCAGCACCTCGCGGCGCTCGCCATAAATGATCTCGCGCTGCTCATTCATGACCTGATCGTAATCCAGCAGGTTCTTACGAATGCCGAAGTTATTGGTCTCGATCTTCTTCTGTGCGCTTTCCACAGCCTTTGACAGAGACTTGTGTGAAATTTCCTGTCCCTCCGGTACGCCCAGTGCCTCGAACATCCGGATCATCCGCTCGGAGCCGAACAGGCGCATCAGATCGTCCTCCAGGGAAATGTAGAAACGGGATTCACCCGGATCTCCCTGACGTCCGGAACGTCCGCGGAGCTGATTGTCGATACGTCTGGACTCATGACGCTCGGTGCCGACAACTTTCAGGCCGCCTGCTGCCTTTGCTTCATCATCCAGCTTGATATCCGTACCACGGCCTGCCATGTTCGTAGCAATCGTAACGGCACCGTGCTGGCCCGCCTGTGCCACGATCTGTGCCTCCAGCTCATGGTTCTTCGCATTCAGTACGTTGTGCGGAATGCCTTCCTTTCTCAGCATCCTGGAGAGCATCTCCGACGTCTCAATCGTAATCGTGCCGACCAGGACGGGCTGCTGCTTCGCATGCGCCTCCTTGACGGACTCGACAACGGCATTGAACTTCTCTCTCTTTGTCTTGTAAACCGCGTCGTTGTGATCGATACGCTGCACCGGACGGTTGGTCGGAATCACGATAACGTCCATACCGTAGATCTCACGGAACTCCTGCTCCTCCGTCAGAGCGGTACCGGTCATACCGCACTTCTTGTCGAACTTATTGAAGAAGTTCTGGAACGTGATGGTGGCAAGCGTCTTGGATTCGCGCTTGACCTTCACATGCTCCTTCGCCTCAATCGCCTGATGCAGTCCGTCCGAATAGCGGCGCCCCGGCATCACGCGGCCCGTAAATTCATCGACAATCATGACCTCATCGTCGCGGACGATGTAATCATGATCCTTCTGCATCAGATTGTTGGCACGAAGGGCCAGAATGATGCAGTGCTGAATTTCCAGATTCTCCGGATCCGCCAGGTTTTTAAGATGGAAAAACTTCTCCGTCTTCTCGATGCCCTGTGCGGTCAGATTGACAATCTTATCCTTCTCATTAACGACAAAATCTCCGGTCTCCTCCTGCTCGATTCCCATGATGGCATCGATCTTGGAGAGATCCTCCACATCCTTGCCTCTGGTCATCTGCTTCGCCAGAATGTCACAGGCCTCATAAATTCTGGTGGATTTGTCGCTCTGTCCGGAAATGATCAGCGGCGTTCTTGCTTCATCGATCAGGATGGAGTCCACCTCATCGATGATGGCATAGTGCAGACCGCGCAGAACCAGCTGATTCTTGTAGATCGCCATGTTATCACGCAGGTAATCAAAGCCCAGCTCGTTGTTGGTCACATAGGTGATATCGCAGCCATAGGCCTGCTGTCTCTCCTCGGAGCTCATGCCATTCAGAACAACGCCTACCGTCAGTCCCATGAAGGTATAGACCTGTCCCATCCACTCCGCGTCACGCTTCGCCAGATAGTCATTGACAGTAACAACGTGAACGCCCTTGCCTTCCAGTGCATTCAGATAAACCGGCAGCGTTCCTACCAGAGTCTTACCTTCACCGGTCTTCATCTCCGCGATTCGTCCCTGATGAAGAACGACACCACCGATCAGCTGAACCCGGAAGGGCTCCATATTCAATGCTCTCTTCGCACCCTCACGGACTGCCGCAAAAGCTTCCGGAAGAAGATCATCCAGAGTCTCGCCTTCACTCAGGCGCTTGCGGAATTCCACTGTTTTCCCGCGGAGCTCCTCATCAGAGAGCGCCTGCATATCTGGCCGCAGGCTCTCAATCTTTCGGATTGTGGGCTCAATTCTGCGAAGCTCACGTTCACTGTGCGTCCCGAAAATCTTATCGGTAATTTTTGCCATAGATTCTAACTCCTGCCGCGGTCTGTCCGCGGCGCCATATTAATACGCCTTTGCTTCCTCTTCGCCGTTCATGACGCGGAGGGCTCCCTGTGCCAGCGCAAGCAGCTCATCTTCGCCGGGATAAAGCTTCACCGGCGCGATAAAGGATACCCGGTCGCTGATCATCTGTGTAATAGCCTTGTCATAGGCAATGCCGCCGGTCATGATGATCGCATCAACCTTTCCGGACAGAACTGCTGCCATTGCACCGATGTTCTTGGACATCTGATAAACAAATGCATCACGGATCAGAGTTGCCTCCTTGTCGCCCTCATTGACACGCTTCTCAACGTCGCGTGCATCGTTGGTTCCAAGATATGCATTGAAGCCGCCGTTTCCGACGATCTTCTTTCTCATCTCCGCTTCCGTAAGGCCGCTCTCATAGCACATCTTGATCAAAGCTCCGGACGGCAGTCCTCCTGCGCGCTCCGGGGAGAATGCTCCGTCTCCGTCCAGTGCGTTGAATACATCGACAACACGGCCCTTCTCATGTGCGCCGACCGATACACCGCCGCCCATGTGAACGACAATAAGATTCAGATCGGTGTACTTCTTCCCGACCTCCTTGGCATAGCGTCTTGCCATTGCCTTCTGGTTGAGTGCATGGAAGATCGAAACGCGGCTGATCTCCGGAACACCGGAAATTCTTGCAACCGGCTCCATCTCATCCACAACGACGGGATCTACGATGTAAGACGGAACGCCAAGCTCATCGCCGATCTCGCGGGCCAGAATTCCGCCAAGATTCGAAGCATGCTCGCCCTGCGGCGGATTCTTCAGATCTGCAAGAAGCGCATCGTTTACGGCATAGGTGCCGCCCGGAATGGGCTTCAGCAGACCGCCGCGGCCAACGATGACCTGAAAGCTCTTCGGATCAATGTTCTCTTCCTTCAATGCATCGAGAATGATCTGCTTTCTGAAATCCTTCTGGGCAAAAATAGTCGCGAACTGCGCGATCTCCTCTGTCGAATGGCGGAGCGTCTTGTCCAGAATCTGTGTCTCGTCCTCAAAGACACCGATCTTTGTAGAAGTGGAACCGGGATTAATAATCAGACTTCTGATTGCCATAACAGACTCCTTCCTTAGTCAAAGCTCTTCTCAGAAACCTTCTCCGAGGTGATGAGCAACAACGGCTGCAACGGCGATGGAATTCACCTTTGTCTCCTTGGAATCCGAACGGGAGGTCAGGATCGCAGGAGCCTTCGTTCCCATCAGAATGCAGGCATTCTTAAACGGAACGGTATGAACAATCGTCTTGTATACAAGGTTTCCGGCATGAATATCCGGGAACAGAAGAACATCGGCGTCGCCGACAATCTTGCGGTTCTCTGCGCCAGCCTTGTGCTTCGCAGCCTCCGGGTCAATGGCGAGATCCATGGAAAGAGGTCCGTCCACGATGCAGTCCTTGATGCGTCCTTCCTCATTCCACTTGGTGAGCTCGGCCGCCTCAACGGTAACCGGCATCTTGGGATTGACCACCTCAACGGCAGCAAGGGGAGCAACCTTCGGATTGTAAACGCCGCAGGCATTGCAGACCTTGACCACGTAATTGATGATCTGCTCCTTGTCCTCCAGCGTCGGGTAAGGACAGAAGGCAACGTCTGTCAGGAACAGAAGACGCTTAATGCCCTGAATTTCGAAAACACAGACATGGCTGAGCATCTTGCCGGTGCGCAGTCCAACTTCCTTGTTCAGAACGCTTCGAAGGAAGGTCTTGGACTCCAGTGCGCCCTTCATATACATATCCGCTTCCTTGTCATGAACCAGCTTGACAGCGGTCAGTGCTGCCTGATCCACATCCGGCTCATGGATGATGCGGATGCCGTCCTTGTCCAGATCCCAGCCGATCTGTCCGGCAATCTCACGGATCTTCGGCTCATCACCGACCAGAATCGGCTCTGCGATTCCTCTCTCCTTCGCCTCAAAAACAGCTTCCATAACCGGAAGGTCCTGTGCCGCCGCAACCGACAGCTTCTTGGTGGGGATTTCCTTCACCTGTGCCAGGATGTCCTCAAACGATGCGCTCATTGTATTACCTCCATCCATCTGTGCTTACCATCTATGAAATCCGCGATCGGATCCGTTCAGCATTCCGTAAGCCGTTTCCGGCCCGTTCCCCTGCCCTTTTCCATCCGGGTTTCGTTATAGAAAAAATGTGACAGCGTGCATTCGGGCACAATGATCCCTTATACACACTGTCACGATTTTAACACACTAAGAAGCCTCATTCAATCCGCTTCTCGTAACTGTTCCTGCGGCTTCCGTCACCTTCCGAACTTATCCGCCAGGGGCTCCCCCTGTCGCATCACCTTCTGGACTTGTCGTAGGTTTCTCCGAGAGCCTTCGGTGCCTGATTGTGCTTCGAAAGGAAAATCAGAAGCAGCAGCGTCACCACATAAGGCAGGATCATCACGAGATCCGAGTACGCACTCGGCATTCCGAGAATCTGAACCATCTGATAGCCAAAGGATCTGGCAAAGCCGAAGATCAGGCACGCCCCAAGAGAGGGCAGCAGATTCCAGTTGCCGAAGATATAGCCAGCAATGGCAAGATATCCGTATCCCATGTAAATATCATTCGAGAACTTCGCCGAAATCGAGTAGGCAAAGCAGATACCTGCAAGTCCGGACAGAGCTCCGCTGACCATCACGGCAATGAACTGAATCTGCGCAACGTTTCCGCCCGCTGCATCCACCGCTGCCGGATTGTCGCCGCACGCGCGAAGCCGGAGGCCGAAGGAGGTCCGGTACAGCACATACCACGCGATGAACGCAATCACAAGAATCAGAAATTCAAACGGATATACATTGGTAAAGAATGCTCCCAGAACCGGGATCTGTGACAGTCCCGGGATCGTAATTCTCTGGGAAACGCCAAGCTCAAACTTATCAGAAGCTGCCCCGAAGACGTTCCGGTTGATGGTCTTTGTCAGGAATGAGGTCAGTGCCATGGCAAGAATGTTCACCACGACACCGCTGATGACCTGATTGGCCTTGAACTTGATGCAGAGTGCTGCGTGCAGCATGGAATACACGGCACCGCCGATCATTGCAAAGAGCATCGCCATATAATAAGGAACCTGTGACGTTCCTCCCATGCTGCGGATCAGGCAGTAGGCCACGAGAGCTCCCGTGAAGGCACCCATTCCCTGCAGGCCCTCAAGTGCCAGGTTCGTGATGCCGGACCTCTCGGAGTAGATACCGCCGATTGCCATGATAAAAAGCGGAAGGGCGAAGCTCATTCCATTGATGATGATGTTGTTAACCGCCGTCATGCCTGCTCCTCCTTCTTCACATCTTCTGCTTTTCCTGCGCTTTCCGCCGTTTCTTCCTTTGCCGCGTTTCCAGCGTTTTCCACCTTTACTGCAGACTTTTTCCCGCTCTCACGCCGCTCCATTTTCTGCATGAAATATGCATTGCAGGCACTGGCCAGAAGGATCAGACCCGTGATCACATCCGCCATTTCGGACTCAAGACCTGCCTGCGAGCTCATGTAGGTTGAGCCCTTCTCGATGATTTCCACCAGGAAGGCCGCAACGAAAATACCGGCCGGCTCGGAGCTTCCAAGAAGGCAGACCGCAATCGCATCAAAGCCCGTGCTGATCAAAACCTTCGGCTGAATGGAGGCAAAATACCCCAGATAGTAGGTAACACCTGCGATTCCTGCCAGAGCACCGGAGATCGCCATGGAGGAAATAATCGCACGGCGGACATCAACGCCTGCATATTTTGCTGCCGTCCGGTTGATGCCGGTTGCCTTCAGCTCGAAACCGAAATCCGTGTGATCCATCATAAACTTCACAAGAACCATTACGGCAATCGCAAGAAGGAAGCCGATCGGAAGATCATACTTGAAGCCGCCGATCAGGTGCTGATGAAGCGTCAGTCTCGCGCTCTCATTGATCGGAGTGGACTGCCGGGAAATCGGATCCACGTATCTTGTCTGGATAAAAAAGCTCGTCACATACCGGATGATGTAGTTCAGCATGATGGAGGAAACAACCTCATTGATGTTGAACTTATATTTCAGAAGACCGATCAGTGCGCCGACGAGCATACCGGTTGCCATGCCGACAAGAATGGCGAGAGGCTTTGCCGCAATTCCCGGAAGATTCGAATAGCCAACCGTTACGGTTGCCACAAAGCCTGCTGCCAGCATCTGACCGGAAATTCCAATGTTAAACAGGCCTGTTTTCATGGCGACCGCACATGAAAGAGCTGCAAACAGCATCGGTGTCAGGAAGTCCACATAGCTGGACAGATCCGTCAGCATGCTTTTCCCGCCGCCGTACTTGCCCTTCGGGGCCATGCCGCAGCCCTGCAGCAGATTGTAATAGGCTGTCAGCGGATTCTTGCCAAGGATCAGAATGACTACAGCGCCGAATACCAGGCTTCCGATGACAGAGAGAAATGCAACCTTAAGATATCGCTTCTGATTCTCGTTCATTTCTTTACCCCCATCATGTACTCACCCACCTCTGCCGTCGTAAATTCCGATGCAGAAGCAATTTTGTTCAGCTGACCGCCGTAAATGACACCGATGGTATCAGCAAGCTGCATGACTTCATCAAGTTCCAGGGAAACCAGAAGGATTGCCTTTCCCTTCTCTCTTTCCTCCAGAATCTGACGATGAATCCGATCGATTGCGCCGATATCCAGTCCTCTGGTCGGCTGCACAAAGAGAATCAGCGGAGAATTTTCTTCGATTTCACGTCCGACGATTGCCTTCTGCTGATTGCCGCCCGACATGGAGCGTACAATCGTTTCGTTGCCCTCCGCGCTGCGGATATCGTACTTGTCAATCAGCTGATCTCCGTATTGCCGGAACTGCTTCCTGCTGAGAACATGCCTGTGCGAAAACGGCTCGCGGTAATAGCGGCGAAGACCAAGGTCTTCATCCAGGCGAAAATCCAGAATCAGACCGACGTTCTGACGATCCTCCGGAATGTAGGAAAACAGGCCGGAGCGGGTTCTCTTCCGCACACTCTGATGCGTAATCTCTTCTCCTTCCACCGAGATCGAACCGGAAGACACCGGAAGAAGTCCTGCGATCGCATCCGCAATTTCCGTCTGACCGTTTCCGGAGACACCTGCAATGGCAAAGATCTCTCCTTCATGAATCGAGAAGGATACGTTCTTCACCACATCAAATTTGTCCTCGTTCTGCACGGTGAGATTTTTCACCGACAGGATCTCTTTTCCGAAACGGGCAGGCGTCTTCTCCAGCTTCAGCTCCACCTCATGTCCGACCATGAGGCTTGCCATCTCACGCGTATCCACATCTGCAACATCACGCACGGTGATAAGCTTTCCGCGGCGCAGAACCGCACAGCGATCCGCCACCTTTTTGATCTCATCCAGCTTGTGTGTAATCAGAATGATGGTTTTCCCGCCGTCCCGAAGATTCTGAATGATTTTCAGCAGGGAATCGATTTCCTGAGGAGTCAGCACTGCAGTCGGCTCGTCAAAAATCAGAATCTCCGCCTGACGATACAGCATCTTCAGAATCTCCACGCGCTGTCTCGTCGATACATTCAAATCACTGACGACCTTCGTGGGATCCACCTCCAGGCCGTACTGCTTCGACAGCTCGGCAATCTCCCGGTTGGCCTTCTTCATATCCACATAAGGAAACAGGCCGAGTGCCTTCTTCTGCGGCTCCACACCAAGAACAATGTTCTCCGCAATCGTATAATTGCTGACAAGCTTGAAATGCTGATGAACCATACCGATGTTCAGCTCGGATGCATACCTCGGAGAAACAATCTTCTCCTTCTTTCCGCGCACAATAATCTCACCCTCATCCGGCTCGTACATGCCGAACAGAACGCTCATCAGCGTGGATTTTCCCGCACCGTTTTCACCCAGAAGTGCAAAAATCTCTCCTTTTCGGATCTTCAGGGTGACATCATCGTTTGCGACAATGCCGGGAAAGCGTTTGGTGATGTGATTCATCTCAATAATGTAAGGTGACTCCGCCATAGTGCTCTTCTCCTTTTGTTCCATTGTGGTTCCCTGTTGTCAGAATATGTGAAACAAAAATATACGTGAAAACAAAATATACGTGAAAACAAAATATATGGGAAACAAAATGCAAAAAGATGCAACGGGTCTCTGAAACCCGCTGCACCTGAAACCGCCGACAGGCGTAAACGTCCGGCCGGACATTCTGCCCGGCAGCCGGACCATCCGGAGGCTGCGCCCGCAGTTCGGATGTTACGTCTGGCAGTTCCTTATTTTAGTTCAGTCCTACAAAATCGTCCGGAGTTGTGCCGCCGAAGTTGGAAGCGGGAACAACAGTTCCGTCCTTGATGAGCCCATATGCCTCGTTGATCTTCTCGATGGCTTCATCGGAAAGCTGGCAGTGAGCAGGATCGCTTACAAAACCGGTAGAATCGGTATCTGCACCCAGAAGAGCGTTCTCGCCCTTGAAGGTTCCGTTCTTCACGTTGTTCAGCTGCTTCTCAACGTTCTTGTCCATGATCTTCAGAGCGGAGGTCAGGATGATGTTGGAATCGCCGTTAACGCCGTCATTGTACTGGTCGGTATCGCAGCCGATTACATATACCGGCTTGTCCGCAGTGGATGCTTCCTTAACTGCAGTGAACACGCCGTTTCCGGATGCACCTGCTGCAACAAAGATAACATCACAGCCATCGCCGATCAGAGCCTCGCCGACGATCTTTCCGGTTGCTTCATCTGCGAAGGAGCCAACATAGTTGCCACCTACGTTTGCACCGGTAACATCGGTTCCTGCATATGCAGACTCTTCAACGCACTCCGCATTTGTGCCGTAGTTCTTGTTCGCATACTTCACGCCGCACATAAAGCCGTACTGGTAGTTTACGTTGGAAGGATATGCAATTCCGTTGACAACAGCAACCTTGCCGGTCTGTGTTGTCATTGCAGCTGCAATACCTGCAAGGAAGCCGGACTCCTGCTCCTTGAAGGTCATGGAATATACGTTGTCATACTGAGCTTCGTTGCCGTCCGCATCGGTCGGGTTGGTATCTACCAGGACGAAATCAACATCCGGGTTCTCCTCTGCGATCGGTCCGATTCCTGCAAACTGGAAGCCGCAGCATACGATAACATCATAATCTGCAACAATTCCCTCTACGGTCTGGTAGCAGGCAGTGGTATCGCCGGTCTCTTCCTTGATCGGGGTTACCTTGCTGTCCGGGTTCTCAGCGATAAATGCCTGAATTCCCTCATAGTTGTTCTGGTTAAAGGAACCATCATCTACGCCGGAAGGAGAAGAAACGATTGCGATGTTCAGAGCTGCGCTCTCGTCTCCTGTCTCTGCAGCCTCGGTAGCTGCCTCTGTGGAAGCCTCTTCGGAAGCTTCTGTCTCTGCTGCAGCCTCCGTGGAAGCAGCGGTGCTGGTGGCATCCTCTGTTACCGGAGTTCCGGAACAGCCAGCCAGAAGTGCTGCTGCCATTGCCATAGAGCAAACCATGCTAATGACTTTTTTCTTCATATTGATCCTCCTCTGAATGGAATCGGCCATCCC
>ERZ1031114.150-NODE-150-length-22295-cov-9.478192_pt1 | contig 22295 bp, 8 predicted proteins | sample MGYA00518740_ERZ1031114 | MGnify/ENA primary metagenome ERZ1031114 (study PRJEB33719, sample SAMN04261276) | wastewater metagenome | biome: rural village; feature: human; material: feces | host: Homo sapiens | place: El Salvador | collected 2013-01-14 ... | reverse complement strand
TCCTTGCACTTTCTGTTTACTATGTTACTACTCTACACATATTATCCGCCCGCGGCTTATGTAGTGACTACAGCAGGTGAGCTAAGCTCACCCCTACAAGGAAATTGCGAAAAGCTTTGCTTCTTTGTAGGGGTCGGCGACTCGACGACCCTTTGATGTGTTAGTGTCACGATGTTATACTATAAATTTTTTGCCAACTACCTTCGCTACCTACCTTAACGAAATATTTTGTCTTCTACAGCGTCTCGGCATTTTCTTTTTTATTTGAAAAAGAAAACGCCTGCAAAAGAAAAGCAAACTCAGGGCTTCGCCCCGAGACCCCGCGAACGCCGCGCCGCAGTACATAGCTTGTGCTACTCAGTAGGCAGCTCGGCACATTCGCCCGTAAACTCGCTTCGCTCAAACAGTACGGGCTCGTGCGGCTTGCAAAGCAAGCCGTCCCCTCGCAGTTCTCAGATAGCTTCTACCACTGCGGCGCGGCTATTGGAAACTTGTTCATCGGGTTTTATAAAGTCGCTTGCTTTACCTTTGGGCAAATGTCCTCATCCGTTTTTTCGTGTTCTGCGAATTTAGGAAAGCCGTAAATTACCATATAAACCGCGGACAGATAATATTCGCTCATACGCGATTCAATATATGTTGGCCGTTGTATTTTGCGGGGGAACAAAGTTTGCTCCTGCGGTTTACCTCTTGCAGCTGCTCGCCACATCCCTATTTGTCGGACGAATAACGCACAATATAAAAAAACAAATCCTACCCAACAAAAACGTGGGTAGGATCTGCTGCTTTACGGGCAGGGCAATGCCCCAATGCTTATACTCTGTTGCTCGGGCGATCCTCGATTATCTTTCCGTCCGATATCCTGACAACGCGCGTGCCCTCTTCGGCGATTTCGTTGTCGTGGGTGATTAAGATTATCGTGCGCCCCTCGTCGTTGAGCTCGTGGAGTATTTTCATGACCTCCTTGCCGGAGTGCGAGTCGAGGTTTCCGGTCGGCTCGTCTGCGAGGATTATCGGCGGGCGCGCGGCCACCGCGCGGGCTATCGCAACTCGCTGCTGCTGACCGCCGGACATCTGCGAGGGCAGGTGGTTCATTCGCTTTTCGAGTCCGACTCTGCGCAGCGCGTCAACGGAGAGCTTTTCGCGCTCCTCCTTTTTGACGCCCCTGTAAATCAGCGGAAGCTCGACGTTGCCTTTTGCCGTGAGGCTCGGAATGAGGTTGAAGCCCTGGAAGATAAAGCCGATTTCCTTGTTGCGTATCTCCGAGAGCTCATCGTCCGTCAGGTTTGAAACATTCTTGCCGTCGATGAGATATTCGCCGCTCGTGCAGATATCGAGCAGACCGAGCATATTCATCAGCGTCGATTTGCCCGAGCCGGAGTGACCGACTATCATCAGAAATTCCCCGCGGTCAACGGTCAGGGAGACTCCGTCGAGCGCGTGAACCTCGTTTTCGCCGGGATTGTATATTTTGTATGCGTCCTTGATTTCGATAAGATGCGGCATAGCAAAGCTCCTCAAGTGTTTTTTATAATTTTATCGCAATATTACTCATTAAGTCAAGTCACCATTTGTAAATTATTTTAGCGGCGGTATATTTCTTTCGCACTTGCAGAAAATAGACGCGAGGAGATGAGATGATGTCGCTGTCCGGAAAGGAATATGAAAAAATGACGAAGCGCGCCTCGCCGCCGAGTCCGAAGCTGATGAATCTTCTGAAGGCGTTTTTGACAGGCGGGCTCATCTGCGCGATAGGCGAGGGCTTTTCCATGCTCTATGAGTCTCTCGGCGCAGACGAAAAAACCGTGTCGAACCTGGTGCCGTGCACGCTCATTGTCATTGCCGCCGTGCTGACGGCTCTGGGCGTGTTCGATAAAATAGCCCGTCACGCGGGCGCGGGAACGCTCGTGCCGATAACGGGCTTTGCAAACGCGGTCGTTTCGCCCGCCATGGAGTTTCGCAGCGAGGGCAGAATTTTGGGCACGGGCGCGAATATGTTCAAGGTTGCGGGCCCGGTTATAGTCTACGGCAGCGCGGCGGCGGCAGTCTACGGCGTGATATATTATATCGCGCAGAAAATTGCGGGGTGAGCGGATGACGGAGAGAATAGGGGAGTATACACTGAAAATCAAAAGCCGTCCGGGTATAATCGCATCCGCCGCAATAGTCGGCAGCAAGGAGGGGGACGGCCCTCTGGGCGGGTGCTTCGACGAGGTCATAGCCGACGGCACGTTGGGCAAGGAGACTTGGGAGCAGGCGGAGAGTGCATTGCAGCAGCGCGCGGTGATAAAGGCGATTGAAAAATCGGGCATGACAGCCGCCGATATCGATTTGCTCATGGCGGGGGATCTGCTCAGCCAATGCAGCGGCTCGGCGTTCTGCGCGCGCGACCTCGGCATACCGTTTGTCGGGCTTTACGGCGCGTGCTCGACCATGGCGCTGTCGCTGGCTCTGGCGGCGCTGAGTGTGGATTCGGGTGCGGCGCGGATCGCCGCCGCCGCGACCTCGTCGCATTTCTGCTCGGCGGAGAAGCAGTTTCGCACGCCGCTCGAATACGGAGGCCAGCGCCCGCCGACAGCCCAGTGGACGGCGACGGCGGCGGGCTGCGCCGTGATAGGCGAAGCCGCATCGCCGCATATCGAGGCCGCCGCCTTCGGCAGGATAACCGACTACGGAGTGAAGGACGCGAACAACATGGGCGCGGCGATGGCGCCCGCGGCGTGCTCGACGATAGCAGCCTTTCTGCGGGACACAAAAACGCAGCCGGAGGATTTTGACCTGATTCTCACGGGCGACCTCGGCTATGTCGGCTCAACGCTCCTGCGCGAGCTCATGCTGAAGCAGGAGCATATCGATATCACGACCCGCCACAAGGACTGCGGACTTATGCTCTATCGGCTCGGCGAGCAGGATGTGAACTCCGGCGGTTCGGGCTGCGGATGCAGCGCGGCGGTGGTCTGCTCGCATATAGTTGACGAGCTGCGCGCGGGCAGACTCGGGAGAGTGCTCTTTGTCGGCACGGGCGCACTGCTCTCGGCCGTCTCGCCTCTGCAGGGCGAAACCGTGCCGTCGATAGCCCATGCCGTCCTGCTGACAAACTGAAAGGGGATAGCAATGGATACTGTGCAATGCGTTTCAAACAGCCTTAAATTTTTGAGCTTCGCTCTGACCTCGATGCATCGGCTCGATGCAGTCAAAAAGCTCGTTGCCGCGGCGGCGATAGCGGCGGCTGCGTGCTCGGCGCTGAGCATAATCGCCGCATGCCGCGGAAAAAAGTGAAAAAAGTGCAGTTTTCAGCCGTAAAGTACAATAACTTTACGGCTGATTTTTTGTATCAGTCCGCACCTTGTCATCCGAATTTTCGCAAAATTAATATCGGCGAAGCCGAGACTGAGGGGTTATAGCACGGATTTACCCCTTTGCATAGACTGCTTTGTTTCTTAACGTCCTTGTAGGGTGCGGCGACTCGACGCACCGCTGCAAGTTTGATCTTGACGTTATAATTTGTAAATCATTGCAGGTCACAAAAAAGGTAAAGCAAGCGACTTTATAAACCTCGAGGAACAAGCCTCCAATAGCCGCGCCGCAGTGGCAGAAGCTGTCTGAGAATTGCGAGGGAACGGCGTACTTTGTACGCCGCACGAGACCGTACTGTTTGAGCGAAGCGAGTTTACGGGCGAATGTGCCGAGCTGCCTACTGAGTAGCACAAGCTATGTACTGCGGCGCGGCGTTCGCGGGGTCTCGGGGCGAAGCCCTGAGTTTGCTTTTCTTTTGCAGGCGTTTTCTTTTTCAAATAAAAAGAAAATGCCGAAACGCTGTGAAAGATAAAATATTTCGTTAAGGTAGGTAGCGAAGGTAGTAGGTGAAAATTTTATACCCCAAAATCGCGCAGGTCCAGCCTTGTTTTTCCCCGCCTCAACTCAATAAATCACTGCCGCGGCACCCTGTTACCATACATTATATATATACGCCTTTCGCATAGCGGATATATAAAAGAAACATACCCGTAAAATCATATTTTTGATTCAACAGCGGCATATAGAGCCTTTTATATTTCTCTTGAAGCCATTTAATCGAAAAATCATCCTTATTTTTCTAAAACATAATGAATTTTTGTGCAACATTACCCACAAAAAATCGAACTATTGTTCTTGTAAATAAATAACGCGGCATTTTTAATCGGAAAATGTAATGAAAATAACGTTTTTCGACACTTTCGATAAAAGTGTATCGGTTTTTACCTATAATTTTCCGCTTTTCTTTTGTGCATAACGCACAAAAATAATTAAAAATATTTAAACTTCTTGACAAGCCGCAAAGCAAAGGGGTATTCTTTACATGAGGGGATAGTTATACCCTCTTGCTTTGCATTGCCCGAGCAGAGCAATTATTCTGTCGCCAATGTGTTCCGTCAATTTGCGGGAGACGGGATGCTCAATATATGGTGAAATTTTTAAATGGAGGTGTAATTTTTGAAGAAAATGAAACGCTTGTTGGCAGTCATCCTTGCTTCGCTGCTCATCTTGTCCTCGGCAACCGCCGCGGCGAGCGCGTACAAGTACGATTCTTACAAGGATGGCAAGCTGACAAAGTACGACTTTACCGATTCTGCGGTTCTGACCACAGAGCAGTATGCGTCTATGTTGCTTGACTATGCCGATGAGGCGCTCGCCAAAGAGAACATCACGATGGATCTTTCGATTCTCGGTAAGCTTGATGCGACGTCTATAGACAATGCTCTTTCGAGCGTCTATAAGCTCATCGACAGCAACGGAGCCATTCTTAATCTGGCCGGCGACCTGAAACATGTCAAGGTTTCCGCAATAAAGGACGCACGTCGAAGCAACGGAACCGATGTAGCGGTTATCAACTCGCTTTTGCAGTTCCTTGCGGACAACAACCCGATCATCAAGAAGGTTGTTCTCGGCGGTATCGGTAAGCAGAGACGAGACGGCGGCGTCAGCCTTGGTGTTGCCAACTCGTTCGTCAAGGTCGATCTGAATATCGAAGTCATGCTCAGAGAGCTTCTCTGGGGTCTTGCGTATCCGAATACGGCATACAACAGCAGCACGACTGTCGATACGATGCTTCAGACCATCATTCAGAATGCTCTCGCAGGCGTACCGATAATTCCCGAAAGCGTCAGGAATCTCGTTAACCTCAATTCGACAAAGTCAACCTATGACTTCATTGAGGATCTGCTTCAGGCGGCTTATAATGATATGGCTGTCCCGATGCTCAACGAGCAGGTTATTCCGTGGCTCGAGATGCAGATTCGCTGCGATGAGACGGGCACTCTTGCCGATCTGTTCAACACAGGTTATCAGGTTCAGACTTATACTGTCCCCGCGGGCCGCACTTTAGTCGGCGAACTTAATAACATCGCAGGACAGATTGTCAACGGACTTCTGAAGGGCTACACCGGCTGGGTAGACGGAGACAACTCCAAGCTCACCGACAACGTAGTCTCGGTTGCGAGATTTGTTCTCAAGAAGACCGGCGGTTACTTCTTCCCGGATTGGCAGAAGCATATCGCAACACCGGAAGAGATCGATGCTATGAGCAAGGAGGAGCTTATTGCTTACATTGCTCGCTCGGTCATTAACGCATCAGTCGGCTATATGTACATCCCCGAGGATGTTACGACTGTTGTCGGAGTTACATGGGAGGCTGTTAAGCAGCTCATGGCTCAGTTCCTTCCCGAAAGAGATTACAGCAATTATCCCAAGACTATTGACGGTATTCTTGATATGCTTGCGGATTATGTTGCTTACAATGTCAACCCCGGCATCGACCTTAATGCGGGCAGCCTCAAAGAGGCACTCAATTACGGCGACGGTCTGGATAAGATGCTGACTACTGCCGTTCAGTGGCTTAAAGCTGACCCGCAGTTCTACACGGGTCTCCTTCCCGACACGACGGTTGATACCTCTAACGGATGGAAAGCACTCGATGATATCATCTTCAAGCTGTTAGACAAATCACTTCTTCCCGCAAAATTTGCTGACAGCGGCAGTGAGACCATCTTAAAGGATGTCGTTTATTCTGTCCTTAAAGGATTGATCCTTAACCAGGATCTGACCTGCCTTACCGACCTCTTCGAGAGAAATCAGAACGGCGCATTCGCCAAGCAGACTGTCAAGAAGAGCATCGTAAGACTTGTCACAGACATCCTCAACGCGATTATCCCCGGAACGATTACGACGAAGTACTATGACTCGCTCGATGCCATAGTGAAGAACAAAGAGCTTGCCAACATCGTTGAGAGTCTTATCAGCTCTCTTAACGGCAACAAGGGCAAACTTGTTCCGCCTATCGTCAATATCGTGGCCCAGGTAATGGGCCTGGCGGATAAATCCAAGTTCGGCCAGATGAAGTTTACCGGTCCGACCAGAGTAAAAGATGCTTACACCGTTACGATCTACAACGGATCCAAGGGTATAAACAGAGGCTACACTGACAAGAACGGCAACTTCACTCAGGACGCTCTCTATAAGTATAGAATTGCGAGCGTTTCGGCGACTGCCTATAATATGGCGGGCAACGGAACCAATGTCGGAGTCTCCGGTGTTAAGGCCGGCGATATAATCAACGGCGGATTCTCCAAGGACATCGCCGTGTCCAAGCCCGGTGCAACGGATACCACCGTCGTCCTCACGGTCGGCTACTTTATCCTCACCGAGAACGGCGAATCGCTCACAGGCACTACTCCGCTTTACGCTTCGTACTATACTTATTACAGTTCCGATACTCAGGACGATTCTGAGCCCAAGGACATTGAGACGATTACCGGAAAATTGAGACTTGTTAAGCCTCGCGCCGGATTTATCAACCAGAATGAGGCTCTTAATAAAATCGACAGCGTCCGTGTAAGAATCAACAGAGTTAAGGATGCCGGACATCTGACGAAATCTACTTATACTCAGAATGCATCCACGTTTAAGAACAATAGCGGAACATTCTTTAAAGATGTAGGCTTCTCGGGTGAAACGGAAAACGAAGACACTAATATAACCGAAATCCTTTGGGAGGCAAAAGCAGGAGCAGACAGAACAGCGCTTGCCGACGGAACATATACGATTGATTATTCCGTTAAAGGAACAAGAACGGCTTCTATCGGCGGTAAAACCGGTACGGTTAGCGGCTCTGCCTCGATCTTTGTCTACAATGACTATGAGGTTCCTGCCAAGTACAGCCAGTATTCCGGCGAGCAGCGTCAGCGCGCTAACTACAGCGCAGATGCGGACGCAGAGTGGGCAGAGTATCAGGCAGCTCTTATAGCAGCCGCCAACTATTCTCTCAGACCCAAGCTGAAAGCTAACTTCAGCAATGCCTCTTATATCGCAGCTTATCAGACGATCTCCACGAGATTGACCGCAGCTGCCGAGGCTCTTGATGCAAAGATGGCTTCTGCTTCCGTTGATTCGCTCAAGACCGCCGTTGAGGCAGTCCAGGGCGCACCCAATCCGGAAGGCTCCGTCTACTGGGATCAGGGATATAACTTCTTCGGTTACGATGATTTTAATTCCGTCTCCTGGAACGGCTGGAAAGAAGCCAGAAACCGCGCGATGAATCTCTACAACTCGACCAAGGCTCCCGAGGAGCCGGTTGCTCCCGAGCATCCCGGCGAGGGCGCCAACGAGTGCCAGCTTGCTACTTATAATAAGAAGCATGCACAGTGGGAGAAGGATCACGCAGCTTGGGAGACCAAGATGGCTACATGGAAAGCACCCACTATATCCTCCGTCGATGTTGCTTATGCAGAGCAGCAGATAGCGCTTTGGGGTCCCAGACTCATAAAGCTTGACGCTGTTAAGACGCATCTCGACGCGGCTATAGCAATGTGCACCATCAACCCCGCCGATGCTTCCAAGTATGACGCGGAGAGATGGGAAGCATACTCGCAGGCATTTGCCTACGCGCAGAATGTTTCCACTTCGTTCAATGCCTCCACGACCAAGCGCACGCAGGTCAGAGAAGCTATGAACAACCTTATCTACAACTGGAAGCGCCTTATTGCTAACCCCGTTGTCACCGTTACCTTCACCTTCACCGTGAATGGCGTGACTCACGCGGTTCTCACCGGCAACCAGGGCGATCCCGTTGATCTCAGCACGATTGCAGCGCCCGACGCACCTGTCGGAATGCACTTCGTCAGCTGGGGCAATGTACCCGCAACGTTTGACGCCGACGCCTCCTTCGAGGCAGTGTTCGCAAACAACACGGATACAAAGTATACTGTAAATGTTTATAATATGGACACCACCGGCGCTTATCCGTCAGCTCCCGACAGCACCTATCAGGGTGCCGGCGAGACCGGTTCGACCGCCGACATAACCGCCGACGCAGTTCCCGCAGAGGGCTTCTCGCTCGATTCCGCGAAGAGCGTCCTTACCGGCACTATCGCCGCTGACGGTTCTCTTGTCCTCAGCATTTACTATTCGCGTAACCAGTACACCGTAACATATGCCAATACGGACCTCGCGCCCGATACATATTATTACGGAGATACTGTTGTTGCCCGCACTCCCGAAAAGGCCGGACATACGTTCCTCGGCTGGGAGGAGGAAGTTCCCGTCACCATGCCCGCGAACAATGTTGTTCTTACGGCTAAGTGGGATGAGCTTCCCGCAAACTACGACGAGTACAATATAGCTGTCGAAGCCGCCAACGCCAAGAAGGCAGAGGCCAACTACGACAAGAAGTACACTGCCGACACCAGAGCTGCCCTTGACACCGCACTTAATGAGGATGTCTCCGGCAAGAAGCTCAGCGAGCAGGGCGTTGTTGATGCTCAGACAGCGAAGATAAACGCCGCTGTTGAGGGTCTTAAACTCATGACCTACAACGCAGAGTTCTATGTCGACAATGAGCTTTATCGTACCGTCGCCACAGAGGTTGACGCTCAGATCGTCGCCCCCGAAGCTCCCACCAAGGAAGGCTACACCTTTACAGGTTGGAACCCCGAAGTCGGAGTCATGGGTGTCGAGGATGTTAGATTTGACGCTAAGTTCTCGGCAGGCACCGTCGGCTACAAGGTCGAGACATACGAAATGGATGTCAACGGCAACTATGGCGACGCTGCTATCGAGGATAAGTCTGCTACTACCGGCGAGACTGTTTCCGTAACCCCCGAGCCCCGCGAGGGCTTCACGGTTGCTGACAACAGTGTCCTTTCCAGCACAGTCCTTGCGGACGGCAGCCTTGTTCTTAAGGTCTACTACAGCCGTAACCAGTACAAGCTTTCTGTTGACGGCGTGGAGACAGACGTTTACTACGGCGCAGCTCTTAACGTTGCCGAGCCGGCAGCCAGAGAGGGCTACACCTTCGCAGGCTGGAATATGGATATTCCCGCCACCATGCCCGCAGAGAACCTGACCCTCGTTTCCCAGTGGAACGAGAACGATGCCGACTACACCGCTTACAATGCGGCAGTCGCAGCGGCTCAGGCCAAGCAGGGCGAAGAGAACTACGACAAGAAGTACACCGAGGCCACGAGAAAGGCTCTTGCCGACGCTCTCGCAGAGGACGTCTCCGGCAAGAAGTACTCCGAGCAGGGTGTTGTCGATGCAGCCACCAAGGCTATCAACGACGCAGTCGCAGGTCTCGAGCTTATGACCTACACCGCTACCTTCTATGTTGACGGCGCTGTTCATGCAACCGTTCAGGCGAAGGTCGGCGAGCAGATCGCTAAGCCCGAAAATCCCACCAAGACAGGCTATGTCTTCACAGGTTGGGATCCCGAAGTCGGAGTCATGGGTCTTGAGGATGTTTCCTTCAACGCCAAGTTCTCCGCAGGCGAAGTCTCCTACAAGGTTGAGACCTATGTCATGGGTCTTGACGGCGAGTACGGCGCTGCCGAAACAAAGAACGTTCCCGCAACCACGGGCGAAGAGGTAACTCTTACTCCCGACGCCCGCGAGGGCTTCACGGTTGCTGATAACAGCGTTCTTTCCGGCACAGTCGCAGCAGACAGCAGCCTTACCCTTAAGGTCTACTACAGCCGTAACCAGTACAAGCTTACTGTTGACGGCGCAGAGTCCGATGTTTACTTCGGCGCAGCTCTCGAGATAGCCGATCCGGCTCCCAGAGAGGGCTACACCTTCGCCGGCTGGAGCCCCGTGGTTCCCGCCACCATGCCTGCAGAGGATCTGACTCTCGTTTCCCAGTGGAGCGAGAACGGCGCTGACTACACCGCTTACAACGCGGCAGTCGCAGCAGCCCATGCAAAGCAGGCCGAGTCCGACTACGCAGCAAGATACACCGAGGCGAGCAGAAATGCTCTCGCGGAAGCTCTCGCAGCCGATGTCTCCGGCAAGCTTTATTCCGAGCAGGGTGTTGTTGATGCGGCAACAACCGCTATCAATAACGCAGTCGCAGCTCTCGAGCTGATGACCTACAACGCGATATTCAACGTTGACGGCGTAGAGTATGCTAAGGTTCCGACTAAGGTCGGCGAGCAGATCGTCGCCCCCGCGGATCCCACCAAGGAAGGCTACACCTTCGCAGGTTGGAGACCCTCCGTCGGCGTTATGGGTACCGCGGACGCTACCTTCGAGGCAGTGTTCACAGCGGCAGGTGACACCGCTTATACCGTCAATACCTATGTAATGGGCACCGACGGCGTTTACGGCGAGCCTACCTCTGATACTCTCACCGGAACCACCGGCTCTACCGCAACATTCGTCCCCGAGACCCGCGAGGGCTTCACGGTTGACAATGAGAAGAGCGTTCTTTCCGGCGAGATCGCGGCAGACGGAAGCCTTGTCCTCAAGGTATTCTACAGCCGTAACCAGTACACCCTTACCGCTGAAGGCGTTGCGTATACCTTCTACTATGGCGCGGCTGTTTCCGTAGCAGACCCCGTCAAGGAGCACTACACCTTCGCAGGTTGGGAACCTGAGCTTCCCGAGACCATGCCCGCACACGATGTAACAGTCGTTGCTAAGTGGACAGAGGACGGCGCTGACTACACCGCTTACAACGCAGCAGTCGCAGCGGCTCAGGCGAAGCAGGCCGAGGATGGCTACGAAGCAAGATACACTGCCGAGACCAGAGATGCTCTCGCAGCAGCCCTTGCAGACGATGTCTCCGGCAAGCTTTATTCCGAGCAGGGTATTGTTGATGCAGCCACCAAGGCTATCAACGATGCAGTTGCAGCTCTCGAGCTTATGACCTACACCGCTACCTTCTATGTTGACGGCGCTGTTCATGCAACCGTTCAGGCGAAGGTCGGCGAGCAGATTGCTCTTCCCGAAGAGCCCGCCAAGGAAGGCTATGTCTTCACCGGTTGGGATCCCGAGGTTGGTGTTATGGGCCTTGAGGATGCTTCCTTCAACGCTCAGTTCACCGCAGGCGCAGTCTCCTACAAGGTCGAGACTTACGAAATGGATGTCAACGGCGCTTACGGCGCGGCAACGGTTAAGACTGTTCCCGCAACCACAGGCGAAGCCGTCTCTGTCACACCTGACGCCCGCGAGGGATTCACGGTTGACAATGAGAGCAGCATCCTTTCCGGCACAGTCGCAGCTGACAGCAGCCTTGTTCTCAAGGTCTACTACAGCCGTAACCAGTATAAGCTTTCTGTTGACGGCGTAGAGTCCGATGTTTACTTCGGCGCAGCTCTTGAGATTGCCGATCCGGCTCCCAGAGAGGGCTACACCTTCACCGGCTGGAACGTCGAAGTTCCCGCCACCATGCCCGCAGAGAACCTGACCCTCGTTTCCCAGTGGAGCGAGAACGATGCCGACTACACCGCTTACAACGCGGCAGTCGCAGCGGCTCAGGCTAAGCAGGGCGAAGAGAACTACGACAGAAAGTACACTGCCGAGACCAGAGATGCTCTTGCAGCAGTCCTCGCAGAGGATGTCTCCGGCAAGAAGTACTCCGAGCAGGGTGTTGTTGACGCAGCCACCACGGCTATCAACGATGCAGTCGCAGCTCTCGAGCTTATGACCTACACCGCTACCTTCTATGTTGACGGCGCTGTTCATGCAACCGTTACTGCGAAGGTCGGCGAGCAGATTGTCGCTCCCGCAGATCCCGCCAAGGAAGGCTATATCTTCAAGGGCTGGGATAAGGAAGTCGGCAAGATGGGCGTAGAGGATGTTTCCTTCAACGCCGAGTTCGAAGAGGCGACCGGCATTGCCTACACCGTCGAGGTTTACACGATGGATGTCAACGGCAACTACGGCGCAGCTGAGACTAAGACCCTTTACGGCACAACCGGCGCTACGGTCAATGCAGACACAACTGCCGCCGAAGGCTTCACCTTCGACGAGTCGGCAGACAATGTTGTCAGCGGCGAAATCGCAGCGGACGGCAGCCTCGTACTGAAGGTCTACTTTGCCCGTAACCAGTACAAGCTTACTGTTGACGGAGTAGAGTCCATGGTTTACTATGGTGCATCTCTTGAGTTTGCCGATCCCATAAAGGAGAATGAGATCTTTGCCGGTTGGGATCCTGAGCTTCCCGAGACCATGCCCGCACACGACGTAACAGTCGTTTCGACATGGGTTAAGGTCGACGCCGACTACACAGAGTACAAGGCGGCCAGAGCTCACGCGGAAGGAATAGTCAACGATTCCGAATATCCGTATGAGGCAACCTATACGGCAGAGTCGAGAGCGGCTCTCGATGCGGCTCTTGCCATAGTCGTTCCCGAGGGTCTGAAGTACGACGAGCAGCATATAATCGATGCAGCCGAAAAGGCTATCGAAGATGCAGTGCTCGGTCTTGATCTCATGAGATACAAGGTCACCTACCTCTACGATGACGGTTCCGTCTTCGCTGAGTTCGACGGTGATAAGGGCGGCTTAGTCAGCTACCAGGTTCCTGTTCCCTCAGAGAACCCGACTAAGGAAGGCTATGTCTTCACCGGCTGGGATCATGAGATTCCCGCAAACATGCCCGCACACGAGCTGACCTTCACGGCTCAGTTCTCCGCAGGCGAAGTCACCTACAAGGTTGAGACCTATGTCATGGGTCTTGACGGGGAGTACGGCGCTGCCGAAAGTATGACTGTTCCCGCAACCACGGGCGAAGAGGTATCTCTTATTCCCGAAGGCCGCAACGGCTTCACGGTTGCTGATAACAGCGTTCTTTCCGGCACAGTCGCAGCGGACGGCAGCCTTACCCTTAAGATCTACTACAGCCGTAACCAGTATAAGCTTACTGTTGACGGCGTAGAGTCCGATGTTTACTTCGGCGCAGCTCTCGAGATTGCCGAGCCGGCAGCCAGAGAGGGCTTCACCTTCACCGGCTGGAACGTCGAAGTTCCCGCCACCATGCCCGCAGAGAACCTGACCCTCGTTTCCCAGTGGAGCGAGAACGATGCCGACTACACCGCCTACAACGCGGCAGTCGCAGCGGCTCAGGCTAAGCAGGCAGAAGAGAACTACGACAAGAAGTACACCGCCGAGACCAGAGCTGCTCTTGCAGCAGTCCTCGCAGAGGATGTCTCCGGTAAGAAGTACTCCGAGCAGGGCGTTGTTGACGCAGCCACCCAGGCTATCAATGATGCAGTCGCAGCTCTCGAGCTTATGACCTACACCGCTACCTTCTATGTAAACGGCGAAGTTCATGCAACCGTTACCGCGAAGGTCGGCGAGCAGATCGCAGCTCCCGCAGATCCGATTGTCGACGGTTACAGCTTCACCGGTTGGGATCCCGAGGTCGGAACTATGGGCATCGAGAATGTTAGCTTCAACGCTATCCTTGTTGCCAACGATTCGTCCATCATCTCCGTCACTCCTGAGTCCCCGAACTACGGCGGCATGCACCAGTATGCAATCAAGGTTAAGGGCGAGCCTCAGAAGATCAGAATAGTCGATGCATTCGGCAATACCCGCACGTTTGACAGAAACACCTCCATGACAAGCGATGCCAATGCTCTCGGTATTCTGAAGATAGAGAAGACTGACGACGGCGAAATCTGGACCATCAATGTCAACATTCCCGAGGGCAGATATGTTGTCTTCGCGAAGTTCGGCAAGGATTGGGAAGAGAACGGCCATAACTTCTCTGTCAGATTCGACGTTAAACCCGAAGAGCCGACTCCGGACGGCGTTCTTGAAGTAACCTACAACACCCCGAATTACGGCGGCAAGCAGGAGTACACCTTCAAGGTCTCCGGTAAGGCTGATAAGATTCAGGTTGTCTGCGCAGACGGCGGAACGACAACTCTTTCGAGACTTGATCCCAGAGTTACCGTCAAGTCCTATGACGCAGAGGGCATCGAGGTCTATTCGAACAGCACCAACCTCGCTTATGAGATTTGGACTGTCGAGCTTGACATCCCCGCAGGCAGACACATTGCTAAGGCGAAGTATGGCAGATCTTGGACTGCCGGCACTGAGTTTGATGTAATTATCGACGCGAAGCCCGTATCGGCTGTCAGCGTTACCGAGGTTAAGACCTCTGCTGATTCCGTCGAAGTTACCGTCAACGGCACTGCCACTAAGATCAAGATCGCTGACGCTTCCGGCGCCACCAGAACCTATGACAGAGATCATGCCGATGTCTCTATCGCCCCCGACGGCGACGGCGAGATCTGGACAATCAATGCCAAGCTTCGTGCAGGCGAGTACACCGCAACCGCGAAGTACATCGCTAACGACAGACAGGTCTGGGATACCACCGACTTTGCTTTCACAGTCTAAGGCTGCGAACGAAAACTGAAAATCCTGCTTTAAACGGCAGGTAAGAAGGGGAGTCGCTCTCGGGCGGCTCCCCCGATTTTTTTGCCTTCAAAGTTCACTTGAACTATTTGATAAAATGTGATACAATGGTTGCAGAACAAGTATAATTTTCAGGTTGGTGAACTTTTATGACTCAGAATATCTCAAAACATACCCTTCAGAGACTTCCGATGTATCTGAGCTATATCAAGGGACTTCCCGAGGATGCTCCGAAAAACATATCTGCCACGACCATCGCCGAAGCGCTCCAGCTCAATGATGTCCAGGTGCGTAAGGATCTCGCGAGCGTCAGCTCGTCCGGCAAGCCGAAGGTCGGCTACAATGTCAAGGATCTTATCGCGGAGCTTGAGGCTTTTCTCGGCTATAACGATATCGACAACGCCGTTATAGTCGGTGCAGGCAGCCTCGGCAAGGCTCTGCTCAATTACAGCGGCTTCAAGGCCTACGGCCTCAATATAATCGCGGCGTTCGATCTCTGCGAAGAACCCACCGAGTTCCAGGGCAAGACGGTCTTCCCGATAGCCCAGCTCGAGAGCTTCTGCCGCAAGGTGAACATACATATAGGCATAATCACCGTTCCCGCGTCGAGCGCGCAGGAGATATGCGACCTGCTCGTGAACAGCGGCATCCGCGCCATTTGGAACTTTGCTCCGGTGCATCTTGTTGTGCCCGACGGTATACTTGTCCAGAATGAGAACATGGCGTCGTCGCTCGCCCTGCTCTCAAACCACCTGCGCGAGCAGATGAAGAAGTAAAAAGCAAAAATAAAACCAATCGGCTGCCGAGGAAAACCTGACAGCCGATTTTCTTATATCCCGCAGAAGCCATGCGGTTGTGTTGAGAGCTTGAAAAAGAAATGTGCAATTTTGGAGTTGCAGAGTACACAACCGACCGATTATGGCTCCCCCTGTAGGAGAGCCGGCTCGGCGAAGCGAGACTGAGGGGGCATTGCGCAGATTTACCCTTTTGCATAGACTGTTTTGTTTCTCAATGTCCCCCTTTGTAGGGTGCGGCGACTCGACGCACCGCTGCCGCCGCAGGCGGCACAGGGGGCAAGTCTCAAGCAGAGAGCGTATTACAAGACACGGGCGAAATGAATAGATTTTCGGTGACGCTAACGCGTCAAAGGGTCGTCGAGTCGCCGACCCCTACAAAGCAAAGCTTTCCGCAATCCCCTTGTAGAGGCGAACTTAGCTCGCCTGCTGTAGTCACTGCATACACCGTAGGCAGATATCATCCGCCCTCTGCATGATTCTGCTAATTTAAAATATAAAAATGTTTGCTTGACGGCGGTTTTATCCCCACAACCCCTATCAATTACGCGCCGACTCCCAACTAAAAAATCCTACCCACAAAAACTGTGAGTAGGATTCAATGCTTTATAAATGCTTGTTTGTTACTTTATCGGGATGATAACGAAGCTGTACGAGAGCTCCTTGCGGCCGTCTATCGCGTATTTGGGGAGCACGTCCGGGCCGCAGCTGCCTGTGCCGGTGCCTCTGAGGAAGCCGTCGATGTCAATGACCGTCGTGTGCTCGGAGTGGAGGTCGTCGTAGTGCATCGAGCGCTGCATGAGCGCCTGAGTGAAGTGCCTTGCCGTGAAGCTGAGATCCCTGTCGGGGTTGCAAATCATCATTCCGACACCGTCCGCGTCCGTGATGCTGAGTCTGCGAACGCCCGTGCGCACGCCGTAATCCTGCGGCTTGATATAGAACTCGTCCATGCCGTCGACCGTGGTGTTGTATACGCCGAATGTCGTATGCTCTCGGAAATCGCTCATGTTCTCGTAGGGGCCGTAGCCTAGATATTCTATGTTCTCGAAGCTCTCCGGCATCTCGAGCACGAGTCCGAAGCGCGGCAGAGCGGCGGCGGCTTTCTTCTGAGCCTTCGCGTTGAATACCGTCTCGACCTTTATGCAGCCTGCGGCGTCAACAGTGTACTCAATGCCGACCTTTGCAACAACGCCCTTTTTGGAGCGGAGATTGAAATCGACCGTGAACTTCGCGGTGCGCTTTGAACATGAGAAGTCGGTTGAGCGCGGAATAACCGTTACGTCGTCATATCCGGCCTTCTTCCACTGCTCGATGATAACCCTGTCGTTGTCGAGCATCGCACGGAAAATGTTCGGGATGAAGCCCTTATGCGCGACGGGGGATTGGTTCATGAGCTCTTTTTCGCCGAGCTTGTATGACGCTATTTCGCCGGTTTTCAGGTCGAACTTCACAGACCCGCCGTAGAAATAGACCTTCACGGTGTCTCTGCCCTTTCTGCATTTAAACACGCTGCCTACGGGCAGAGGAACCTTCTTGTTCGTTTTCTTTATTACGACCTGCTCGCGTGCGATGAATTTATCGCCGTCGAGATATTCAAAGTTCATGCGGCAGTCGCATCCGTCGGGTATAGTGTCCTTGAAAGTGACTTTTTTGCTCTCGCAGGGCTCGATGTCAAGCGAGAAGCGCTCTTTCTTGTCGCTTTCAATGCCGTCAACCGTCATAGAGCGGACAACTGTGATATATCCCGAGCTGCGGAAACGGTTGGTGTTCGTGAAAACAAAGCTTCCATCGCGGTTGAGCTTCGCTCTGAGGGGACGGTAGACCGCCTGCATCTCGAGAGCGCCGCTTGAGGGCGTGCGGTCGGGATGAACAAGACCGTCGACGCAGAAGTTTCCGTCGTGCTTTTTCTCGCCGTGGTCGCCGCCGTAGGTGTATCTATAGGGTCCGTCGGCGTGATATACCGCGTGATCCGCCCATTCCCAGATGCAGCCGCCCATGAGGTTGGCGTATTTATAGAAGCTGTCCCAATATTCCTCCATCGCGCCCGGGCCTACGCCCATCGCGTGAACATATTCGCAGAGGAAATAAGGCTTTGTCTTGTACCATGCGCCCTTATGCGTGCCCTTGCCGACATTTTCAACCTGCTCGTGCGTCGGATACATATCGGAAACCACGTCGTAAGCCTTGCGCTTTGTGTGTATGACTCCCTCGTAGTGGGTGGGTATTTCGGGGCACATTTCATGCATATAGTCATAGCAGACGTCCTGGCAGGCGTAGCCGCCCGCCTCGTTGCCCAGCGACCACATGGTGATGCACGGATGACTCCTGTCACGCATATACATTCTCTTGACCCTGTCAAGGTAGCGCGGAGCCCATTTGAGGTCGTTGCTGATTTTGTTCATGTCGTTGTGCGGAGCGAAGCACGCGCCGTGAGTCTCGATATCCGCCTCGTCAACTATGTAGAGACCGTATATGTCGGCGAGCGCTATTAAGTACGGGTCTGGGGGATAGTGCGAGGTGCGCACGGCATTGCCGTTAAACTCTTTTATGAGAAGGACATCCTTTTCGTAGTCGTCGAAGGTCATAACATAGCCGGTTTTGCCGTTTGTGTCGTGATGATTGACGCCCTTGAACTTGATAACCTGTCCGTTGAATGTAAAGGTGTTTCCCTTTATAGCCACTGTTTTGAAGCCCGTAAGGTTTCGCAGCGTCATGAGCTCCTCACCGTTTCTATACAGTGATATATAAGCGTTATAGACTGTCGGAACCTCCGCGTTCCACTCTGTGACATTGAGGTCGGTGAAGGTCATATATGTAAGGCGTTCTGCCTTTACAGTCTCGCCCGCAATAACCTTGCCGTCCTTCTCGAGCGAGAAGCCGACCTCGCAGCCGTTGAGCTTGCCCTCGAGCGTAACTTCGACGTCCACAGTCCATTTTCCGTCCGCCTTGCGCGGGCGAATGAAGTAGTCGTTGACATATACCGCAGGAAGCTTGTAGAGAAGCACGTCGCGGAAAATTCCGTTTTCGCGGAACATATCCTGGCACTCAAGATACGTGCCGGTGCACCATTTGTGAACGACCGCAAGCATCTCGTTTGTGCCCTCGTATATGAATTCCGAGATGTCGAACTCAGCCGTATTGTGCGCGCCCTCGCTGTAGCCGACGTACATTCCGTTGACATAGAGGTCAATGCACGGGACAACGCCGAGGAAGCTCAAAATATGAACGTCGTCGGAATTTGTGACCTCAAAGCTCTTGCGATAGATTCCGGCGGACATATGCTCGGGCAGGTTAGGATTGGGCAGGTCGAATTCATAGGGGCAGTTGAGATATACCGGCGGCTCGTAGCCGGTGCGCTGCCAGGTCGAGGGAACCTGTATTTTGTCAAACTCAACGCTCTGCGCGTTCAAAACCTCGGGGATGAGCGAGATGTCGCTGTAATATTTGAAATCCCACTCGCCGGAGAGTACCTCGACAAGATCGGAATCGGTGCGCTCGTGTTTAATATCGACGGCGCTCAGCTTTTCCTTTTTTGAATACGGTATAAAATATGCTCGTGCCGCGCACTTGTTGTCCTCAATTACCTTGAAGTCGCGGTAATTTGTTGTATTCAGCTTATACTCCATTCCAAGAGTCCTCCTCAAAAAAAGCACAATGATGCAAATTATAAGCATAGATATATTAGCATATTTTCCCTCAATCTTCAATCCACAGGCGAATTTGTTCATAATTTTTTTTAAATGTTCTACCAATTTTGACCATTTTGTGGTATTATAGTTCTGCTGACAGAAGATAATTTTTGTGAAAGGGCTGCGCAATGAGCAAACAGTATTCGGTACCTTTTAATAAAGTAAACATAACGGGCGGCTTCTGGAAAGACCGCATTGCTTTAAACGAGTCTGTGACGCTCGACAGCGTGCGCCGCAGGTTTGAGGACACGGGGAGATTTTCGGCTCTCGGCTGCAACTGGAAGCAGGGCGAGCCCGATCGCCCGCATTTTTTCTATGACTCCGATGCCGCGAAGTGGATGGAGGCTGCGGCATATGTGCTCTCAAAGCATAGTGACGCCGAACTCGAAAGCTATGTCGAGGAGCTGATTGACCGCATCGAGAGGAACATGACCCCCGACGGATATTTTAACGTCTGGTACACTGTGGTCGAGCCCGGCAAGCGCTTTACCGACCGCGATCATCACGAGCTCTACTGCGCGGGGCATCTCATCGAAGCGGCAGCAGCCTACTATGAGGCGACGGGCAAGCGCAGATTCCTCGACCTTATGCGCCGCTATGCCGAGCTTATCGAAACAGTTTTTTGCAGGGAGGATTCCGCGGCATTTACTACCCCGGGTCATCCCGAGATAGAGCTCGCTCTTGTGCGTCTGTACCGCTGCACGGGCGAAAAACGCTGGCTCGACCTCAGCCGCTTCTTTGTGGATAAGCGCGGCAACAACGAAAAGGACAGGGGGCAGGCGAGCGGCTTTGCCTCCGAGGACTATCTTCAGGATATGATACCTCTGCGAGAGCAGACGCAGGCCACCGGACACAGCGTCAGAGCCTGTTATATCTACAGCGCCATGGCGGATATCGCCTATGAGTGCGGCGACAGAGAGCTGCTTGCCGCTGCGAACAGTATATTTAAGAATATAACGGAGCACCGTATGTATATCACGGGCGGCATCGGCTCGACCCGCGTCGGCGAGGCGTTCACGGTTGACGGCGATTTGCCGAATGAGACCGCCTATGCAGAGACCTGCGCCGCCGTTTCCTTGGCGATGTTTGCACAACGTATGTCACTGACTGCAGTCGATTCCCGCTATGCCGATACGGTGGAGCGGGTCATATATAACGGCTTTCTCTCCGGCGTATCGCTCGACGGAAAGAGCTTCTTCTATGAAAATCCGCTCTCGATAGACCTTTCAAAGCGGAATATAAAATATTGGCGCGGCGAGGAAGTCCGCCTGCCCATAACGCAGCGCGTCGAGGTGTTCGACTGCTCCTGCTGCCCGCCGAATGTCGCCCGCTTTGTCGAGAGTATCGGAAAGTATATATATTCGTATGACGGCGACACGGTCTATGTCCATCAGTTTATGCAGAGCGATACCGATATTGATATGAACGGCGGGACGGTGCATATCTCTCAAATAACGGACTATCCGTCCGACGGCGGAGTGACCGTTTGCGTCGGCGGCGCACCCGTGAAGCTCGCTGTCAGAATACCCTCGTGGTGCCGCGATTTTTCTGTCGAAGCGAAGCTCGCCGAAAATCTCGGTACAAGCGGCGGTTATATGCTTTTTGACTGCCGTGACGGCGCAAAAATCGAGCTTTATTTCGATATGTCCCCGATTATCGTCTCCGCCGACCCCTCCGTGCATGAGGATTCCGGCAAGGTCGCCGTTATGCGCGGTCCGGTCGTCTACTGCGCCGAGGGTGTGGACAACGGCGACATATTCTCGCTCTCCCTCTCCTCCGAGCTCAACGCCGAGCCCGTCGATTTGGGCTTCGGTATACCGGCTCTCGCTGTTGACGGGACGAGAATTTCGGGCTCGGGTGCGCTCTATGCGCCCGCCGATGAGATGAAGCATGAGCCGACACGCATCAGACTCATTCCGTATTTCGCCTTTGCAAACCGCGGCGAGAGCGATATGCAGGTCTGGATGAGCATAAGATAATACATTAATAATAAAATAAATAAAGTCGTAAAGGAGAAATATTATGCAGCAGCTTGATATCAAGAGCTTCGATTCAACCCCGATACACTGCTACCTCTGGGACGATGTGGAAAGCCCCAAGGGTGTTGTGCAGATTTCGCACGGAATGTGCGAGTATGCCGGCAGATATCACGAAGTGGCGCAGATGTTCAATGAGCACGGCTATATAGTCTTTGCCGACGATCACCGCGCCCACGGAAACACCGAGACCGACGAGAACCGCGGCAGACATCCGGGCGATATCGAGAGAAAGACCGTCAAGGATCTTGTGTTCTTCTATAATTGGCTCAAGGAGCGCTATCATCTTCCGCAGGTGCTCATGGGTCACAGCTACGGCAGCTTTTTGGCGCAGGATTTCCTCCAGCAGGGGACGGACGTCAAGGCCGTCGCGCTCTGCGGAACCGCCGATATGAACGGCGCGCAGGCTGCACTCGCTCTGCTCTGGCCGCTTGAGCTGTTCGCCAAGGATTGGCGCCCGAAGTTCGTCAATCCCGTGAGCGATATGATTTTTGACGCGCGTTATAAGGGCGAAAAAGGTCCGAGCCAGTGGGTGACGAGCGACGTGGAGCGTCGACAGGTGTTCATTGACGACCCCATGGCGGGGATAGATATCAGCGTCAACTTCGATTGGAATATGATAAAGGCGTTCGGCAGGATATATAAAAAAGAAAATATCGCAAAGATCAGCCCCAATGTCCGCATCGGCATTTTCAGCGGCGATATGGATCCGATAGGAGGCACGAAGTCGTCAAAGGCGAAGAAGCTTCTTCGGCGTTATCACAAGGCGGGACTCAACGCAGAGATACATATATATAAAGACGCCCGTCACGAGCTGCACAACGAGAAGTGCCGCGACGAATATTTCCGCGACATTGTCGGATTTTTTGACAGCGCAATAAGCGCAGCGGAGCCGGCAGTAGTCTGAGTTCGTTATATATCAAGGCCTGTGCGGTTCTTAATTCCGCGCAGGCTTTTTTGACTCTCCGCACGGTCAAATAAAATGAAGAAAATCTGAAAAAAATTGAATTTTACTGTTGACAAGTGCGGCCGGTTGTGTTATTATAGTCGAGCACTTGAGAGACGGGTCGGCGCGGCAGCGCGGGAACGTCGGAAAA
>ERZ1031114.140-NODE-140-length-22929-cov-6.600813_pt1 | contig 22929 bp, 24 predicted proteins | sample MGYA00518740_ERZ1031114 | MGnify/ENA primary metagenome ERZ1031114 (study PRJEB33719, sample SAMN04261276) | wastewater metagenome | biome: rural village; feature: human; material: feces | host: Homo sapiens | place: El Salvador | collected 2013-01-14 ... | reverse complement strand
AGCTCAGGAAGCACGATATTTCCGACTTGAAACTGCCGGCAATGTTTTTATCAAGCGACTGCATTTATAGCAATATACTTGAAGATAATACCGAGAATCTTAAATCCATATCCTTGTCATACCGAACAAAAAAATTGTCCGGACAAGTGTCTGTCAGTAGGTTCTATTCAGAAGAAATCATTCCTCCGGTTGATTTCCATAATACTACAAGTTACAGCCAAGCCGAGGAATTTACGGTAAACGGTTTAACGGTTTTTGTGATAGAGCAGGGGGATGTTTGTTCTATTGCCTATCAGGATAACCTGACTCAGTACATGATGTATTTGAATACCGATTTTGCAGAGACGGTCGAAATCGCAAAAACCCTGACCGCCGCAGAGGAGTAATTTCTTACGGCTGAACGGGATAAAAACTCACGAACCGCAGCGGTTGTTTTCGCTGCGGTTCGCTTTTTATTCGCTTGCTTCCGTATCTTCTCCCACGGTCGGCTCGGCATCCGGCTCGTTATCCGGCTCGGCATCCGGCTCGATCGGTGTCGGGGCTGCCGCAGTCGGAGCTGTTGTAGTGGGCGCGGGAGCTGTTGTCGTGGGTGTCGGAGCCGTTGTAGGCGGCGCCGGGGCTGTTGTGGTTGGCACGGGAGCTGTTGTCGTGGGTGTCGGAGCCGTTGTAGACGGCGCCGGGGCTGCCGTAGTAAGTGCGGGAGCTGTTGTCGTGGGTGTCGGAGCCGTTGTAAGCGGCGGAGCTGCTGTGGTCGGCTCCGTTGTCTCGGGCTCAAGCTTATCGGCGGGCGGTTCGGATTCCTCCTGCGTCACAGTGCCGATAACCGAAATCTCCGCGCCGGACACAATTGTGTTTTCTTTCGTTCTGACGGCGCAGCTGCCCCATTTGGAAACAAATTCTACATCCGAGCTGCCCGTTGTTTTTATTGTAAAGGTGAAGCTTCCTACGGCGGTTATCTGCTCGGTATAGTAGATTTTGCCGCCTATCTCAACTCTGCAATATCCCGTGGCGCTCTGCGACCCCTTTGCCGAGAGCGTTACCTTATAAACTCCGTCCGCTACGGTGCAGGCATTGTTTTTGACCTCGACGGGACTGTTTTCACTGTCTCTCACGGCGGCCGTGATATTATATTCCGAGGATTTTATAACCGTCTCCCCCGTGGAGGTATATGCCGAGAACCACGCCCAGCTCGCGCCGCAGAGACAGACGACGCACAGCAGCGCTCCGATAACGGACGGCGCAAGCAGATGGAAAAGACCGCCTCCGCGTTTCTTTTCGCCGCGCTGCAACCTGTTGAAGAAAAAGTTATATATATGCATAACATTGCGCCCGTTGACGAAAGGGATAAGGCAAAGATAGTGACATCGCAGTTCTCTGTGCCAATAATTGTATTCTTCGTCGTCAAATGCGCGGCGCATTTCCCCCGTTATCTGCCGCTTTCCGCTGTTAAAGTTCGACAAAGACATTACAACTGCGGAAATAACGAGCAGAGCGATAAAGACGCCGAATACAATTCCCAAAACGAGTAAAACGGTATCCATTCCGTCTGCGGCTCCTTTCTTTGTTTTTGTTCCGTTCAATCAAAAGACACGAACACGGGCTCATGCCCTTTGATTGCCTCTCCGCCCAAAGAGCGGAGAGGACTTGATAAAACAGAGACGGTTGTGTGCTAATCGGTTATATGTTTACTTTACCGATTCGCGGCAACCCGTGAAATCAATAAGTGTATGCAAGCCAATACGGCTCCGGCTGACCTTCCCAAAGCGGGAAGAAGCCCTTTGCCCACTGGTTGTCGGACGCATCAACGGTAAAGTTGGAGGAAACGCCGTCGATTCTTACTATATTGTTATTGACACCGGCATTTTCTATCTTTGTTCCCTTGATTGTGACAGCCGAACCGTCCTGAAGCTTCTCTATACGGATAAACTTGTTGTTGCCGACATTGACAAGCCTGTTGTTTTCGAAAACAAACTTGCCGCTGTTTATCTTATTTGTAACCTGGACATGGTTGTGTATACAGTCTGTGAAAGTATTGCCCGAAACCGTCAAACCGTTAAGTACGGAGGTCTTGTTGTTCCAGCAGATGGGCTGATAATACTTGCTCAGCTCGCAGCCGATAATTCTGATATCGTTATAGCCGGCCTTGCCGCCCGCAGCATTGCAGAAGGGCAGGTCGGAGGCGCTTGAGCCGTAGAAGAAATGCTTGCCGGGCTTATTCTCGCCGCTGCCGACACCCTTGCAGTCCTTTACGGTGAAGCCGTTTACAAGAAGCGAAGTTCCCGTATGGTTTGCATCGTAATTGTCGCGCATGAACAGGACGTTTGTGGTGGTATCGGTGAAGCTGATGCCCTCAATCTTGGTGCTCTCTAAAAGGAGATAGCTGACGATGTTGCCGCCGAAATCCGCCTTGTTGGACGCAGCGGTAAGCGTGCCCGCTTCTGCGGTTATGCCCTTGCAGGTAACCTTTGCGCCGGCTGCCGCTCTTAACGTCAGGCCCTTGATCTCACGGTAATATGCCGGATAATCATCGCTCTTTTTCAGATCGTCGCGCGCTGCGCTTGTCTCCTTAGCCTGACGAAGATACAGTCTGCCGTAGTCGCCTTCGCTAAGCTCAACAACAGCGGGACCGGTGAGTCCGTCGAGGATGCTCTGTATGGTCTCGGGGGTAGCCTTGATAACAGACTTGGACGCATCGGCGTCATACTGATTGTCGAAGCTGTCATACTCAACGGTATCCTGAGTTGCATAGACGGTGACGGAGATGCCCTCGGCCGAAAGACCCTGATACTCGTTGCCGGCATCTTCCTTCATGTGACCCTTGATTTTGATTGCGACGGATGCATCTTTTCCGGGAAGAAGGTGGCCTTCGTCCTCAAGATTGTCAAGCCCCGTGAACTCGATAGCTTCGAGAAGCTTCTCATCGCCGTTTATGCCGGAGACGACAATCTTGTAAACGAGCGCAAGGTTGCCCTTGTTGACAACGCGAAGCTCGGGCAGCTCATAGGTGCAGCCGGGCTCCCAGAGAACCGCTTCGCCCTCCGGAGCGTCTGCGGACTTCTTGAAGTCGAGAGTCTTGCCCTCTGCGTCGATCCAATTGCCCTGACCGTCCTTCATTTGAAGTTCAATGTCAAGCGTGCCTGCCTGAATCCTGTTGACGCCGGTCTTTGCGGTGTCGGTGAACCATGCGAATGTTGTTCCAATGAGCATAACAACGCAAAGAAGAACCGCGATTGCGCTGGAAACAAATGCTCTCTTGGAGGACTTGCTGTTTGTCATTTTCTTTTACTCCCTTCCATAGATTTTAAGTACAATGACAAATATGTGTTTGCGCGTTGGCGCTTACATCATAGCCTGAAATAATCCGTGCCGCCGTGTGCAGCCTTTTTTCACAATCAAAAGACACGAACCGGGGCTCGTGCCCTTTGATTGCCTCTCCGCCGCAAAAGCGGAGAGGACTTAGGGTTATTTACTTATTCTGCAACGACGGTGTACCAGATATCGCCGTTTGCCTGAGCTGCGGGAACTACCTTGTAGCCGGCGGCAACAAAGTTGGTGTGAGCGCCCTCAGCCGCGCAGTCTGCGGGGTTAAAGTTGACGAAAGTACCGCCCTTGACTTCGATGGAAGCGGTGCCCGCCTTATAATTATCATCAAAGCAGTTCAGAAGGAATCCGGATTTCGACTCGGGGTGCTTCTGAATAAGGTCAAAGAAACCGCCCTCAACAACGAGCTTGCCTCTCTCAACATATACGGCGTCAATATTGCCTATAAACTTGCCGTCCTTGATAATAACGGTAGCTCCGTTGCGAATATCAATTGCATAGCTGTCGTTTGCTCTTGCTCTGATTTCGCCGTTGCCCGTAACGGTCAGCGTCTTGTTTGCGCCGCGAACGCTCAGGAGAGACCAGCGCGCAGCACCGTCATCCCAAACATCCTTTGAGCTTCCGAGTGTCTTGCCGTTCATGTCAAGGACAACATTCTGCTCTTTGGAGCTGCCCATGATGGCGTGATTTCCGAGGGTATCGACATCGCCGCTGAGCTTAATAACATTAGCAGAGGTTGCCAGAGCATATGTCAGCTCATCATAAGTAGTGATAATGCCTGCACCCGCGTCATAACGGTTGCCGAAGCTGTCATACTCGTGAGTATACTGGGTTGCATAGACAATGACGGAAACGCCATCAGCCTCAAGTCCCTGATACTCGTTGCCTGCATCTTCCTTCATGTGACCGGTGATTTTAATCGGAGCGGAAGAAGCTTCGGCGGGAAGAAGATGCTCTACATCGCCGATGTCATCAAGGCCGGTGAACCCGATAGCCTCAAGAAGCTTTGCATCACCGGTTATGCCGGAGACAACAATCTTATACTTGAGCGCAAGGTTGCCGTTGTTGACAACGCGAAGCTCGGGCAGCTCATAGGTGCAGCCGGGCTCCCAGAGAACCGCTTCGCCCTCCGGGGCGTCTGCGGACTTTCTGAAGTCGAGGGTCTTGCCCTCGGCGTTGACCCAGTTGCCGTCCTTGTCTTTCATCTGCAGTTCAATGTCAAGCGTTCCGGACTGAATCTTGTTGACTCCGGTTTTCGCTGTGTCTGTGAACCATGCGAAGGTGGTGCCAATGAGCATAACAACGCAAAGGAGAACCGCGATTGCGCTGGAAACAAATGCTCTCTTGGCGGATTTGCTGTTTGCCATTTTCATTTACCCCTTTCAATAGATTTTAAGTACAATGACAAATATGTATTCGCGCTCTGCGCGCTTACATCAAAGTTCAGGAGTTTGCGCTGTTTTTCGCCTCTTCTTCAGGCTCGTCCTTAGTCTTGCCCGGCGCGTCCCCCATCTGTGCCTTGAGCTCGAGCAGCTCCTGCATCATGCGCTGCGTTTCGGCGCGCTCTGCCTCAATCTTGTCGCGCTCAGCCTGCAATTCCGCCTGCTGCTCGGCCTTGTATTTGCGGAACAGACGGATGCAGCGGATGCCCTCAAGCAGTATGAGAATCAAAAACGGGACAAGTATGCAGACGATATATCCGGGAGTGGTCTTGAGGAACCGGAAGAACGTTCCGACCTTCGGGATATGCTTTTGATATTTGCCCAATACGAACGGATATGTAACCACGGTTTCATCGTCGGTATCTGTTGTGGTACCGTAGGTAACAAATCCGGGGTTCCCGTTCGCGTCGGTGGTCAGCCTGCGTATTTTATGCGTGACCGTCGCGCCGTAATTCTCCTCGTTCTGCGAGGAGTAGGCGATTATGTCGCCCTCCTTGAGCGTAGAGGGATCGACCTCCTTGACGAGCACTAAGTCGCCCGCGTCAAAGTCGGTCTTGCTCATGGAGTCGGACAGGACTATAAAGGCCTTGTAGCCGAACAGGTTGCGGTCGGCGCGGTCAAAAGTCAGAACCGACACCACCGTAAATATCATCATACAGACAGCTATGATAACCATAATCCAGGCCAACACGCTGCGAATCACATTTAATACTTTCACTTGCTCACTCCTAACGGGTTTATATGTATATAGTGCTTTGCTTTCAGTCAAACAATCTGTAGGGATTGTTCTTGGTCTGCGTCGCCTCGGCGCACAGAGTAAACGAGAGTCTCAGGTTCTGCGCCTCGTTCCCCGCAGCCTCGGGAAAGTGGAAAAACACGGTGAGGTTTCGGCGCTGTCCGATTTCCAGCGTATCGTCGGCGGCTGTTACATTATGTCTCGTCAGCTCGTTCACCTTGCCGGAATAGAGAACCTTTTCGCCGTCGGTAACGGTCACGTCGAGCACATTTGCCAGACCGCCCTCTATATCGTCAAAATATATCTTGTAATAAACCGCCCATGTGCTCTCGTTTTCAATGAAGAACTCCTTTTTTACCGTCATGCCCGGCTCAAAGAGAAATTCATACTCATAGATAACGGGGTTTCCGTCGTTGAGGTTGATTTTAACCTCGCCCGTATGGAACAGGTTATTGTCGACCGAGACTGTTGCATAGACAAGGGCAAAAGTGGTTATTGTCAGGCAGAGCGCCAATATCACTATTGCGACAATTCCGCCGGTCAACTTTTTTTCAGTCTTCGCTTCAGACATTTTCCTCTTCCTCCTTGCGCCTGCGGGTAACCGCCAGGAAAATGAGCACGCAGCCGGAGACGAGCGCCAAACCGCCCCAAAGCCTGAGGTTGAAGGTCTCTCCGGTGTTAGGCGGAATTACAAGATTGCCCGCATCCTTATCTTCGACCCACCATTTGAAATCGGCTATCAGCTCTTTATTCTGATATTCGTTGCCCACGCTCGTATCAAGATAAGCGGTTATTTCATAATAAAGCTCGGCGGTATCCTTTTTCGGCGACACAAGCTTGTACTTCACGCTTTCGGGCATATCCCTCATCAGACCGTCATACATTATTTCTCCCGTGTTGAGAAGCCTTATTCTGACCTTCATAACCTCCGCCAGCTTCTCATAACCGGGACGGACGAACGCCCTGTAGTGCACGGTAACTTCATTGCAATATGACACGCGCACGCGGAAATATTTAATCTCCCTGTCGCCCGGGAACATATTCATAACCTTAAACGGAATGTTTTCCTCCGAATGTCTGCTGTAAAGCTCGATAGTCGCCGCAGTGCGTCCCGCCGCATTTATTTGCGTAACGCCGTTCGAGCCGACAGTGCTTCCCGTACCGCCGGCTTCAGTATGCTTTTTTGTTTCGCTGTTGCCGTCGGGCAGAGTTGTCCCCTCGGGCGAGGTTGCGGCGTCGTCCGGCGTTATCAGATTGTCCGGCACAAGGACGGTTCCCGGCTTATCGGCAATCAGCCTGTTATACACAAGCGTGCCGCCGAGCGCCAGGAGGCTGACGCAGAGAAGAACAGCCAATACAACAATAGCGATTTTTATTTTTTTCTTACGTTCCATCCGTTTCACTGCCCCCTACTCCTTAGTCCATAGCAATCCATAGTTTTCACGAGGTCTGCAGACGTGTTTGACCGCCGGAATCATCCGAAATCCCGACGGAAAAAGCTGCTGAGTCTATATCCGGAAGCGTAATCCGGTCAAAAAAGCTGTCGTGCTTTTAATCTCTGAGCCCAGTTTAGCATAATTGTACAAAAAGTTCAACGCTTTTCTGATAAATTTTTATAAATTTGTAAAATGTTTTTTTAGAGTCTGAAAATCAATTTTACAAAACGGCTTGATATCAACGTTTTTGAGTAATCGTGTTAAATAAAATCAGTTGCATTTTTGCGAATAGGTATATCATAAAAAGAACAAAAGCCTCTTTATCTCTATTTAGAAAGAGTCATGTGCCCGTACCGTCACACTCCGAGACGGCTTAAAACAGATTTATTTTATAAAGTTTATCAAAGGGTGTTTTTTTGTACACAGGAATCTTTAGAAAGTGTAAAAATCGGCGTTCGCAGTATATCGACTTCCCTAAACCGCCTGTCAAACAGAGGCTGTCATTGTTGTTCTTGGTTGCAGTTATCAGTATAGCAGGAGAGCCGGATGAAATGAAAAGATTTTCAGTGACGCTGACGCGTCAAAGGGTGTTGAGTCGCCGCACCCTACAAAGTAAATAGTCACAAATTACCGCATAAACCGCGGGCGGATGATATCCTTCCCTACACGATTGTGTCAATTTACAATGTTAAAATTGTTTGTCTATCGACGGCTTTCCTCCGCAACTCCCAATTTGTCGCTGTCCGTATTTTGAAACAAAGCACAAAAAATCCTACCCAACAAAAAACATGGGTAGGATTAATGCTTTATAATAACTTTTATCGGCTTATGCTTTTATTTTTCGAAGAAAAACTTTTTTGCCGCCAGGGCGGCGGGGCCGATGAAGCTGTGCCTGCCGTCGAGAGGCGAGAGCCTGATATAGCCCTTTCCGAAGCCGGGATAATACTTTGCACACCGCTTAGCGAAGAGCTCGAATATATTGCTTTCGAACATATAGCCGAACGCCACAACGCTGTCCGGTGCAATGACCGTCGCCGCATTCGTGACCGCCTTTGCAAGGCTGTCCGCGCACCGCTCAAGCTCCGACTTTACGGCGCCGTCGCTCTTTGCCGCCGAGAGTATCAGCCTTATATCTATCCTGTCCGCATCGCCGTCGGTCGCCTTGAACAGCGCCGGAGTCGCTTTCTCGGAGTACACCGCCCTTATGCGGTTTATAACCGCAGGCGCCGAGACCTCCGTTTCGAGACAGCCCCTGCGCCCGCAACGGCATTTTTCGCCGTTCGGGTCGACTATATAGTGACCTATCTCGGACGAGCCGCTGTCCGTCCCGTTTAAGACCTCGCCGTTTATGACTATCGCCGAGCCGACGCCCGGCCCCCATTTCACGAACAGTATGTTATCCGCGCTGTGCTCCCTGTCAAATATCAGCGAGGCGAGTGCAAACGCCTTGACGTTGTTATCGACGCAGACGGGAAGCCCCGTCTCGTCCTCCAATATTTTCTTTATATTTATCCCCGGGCGCCATACGCCGTAGCTGCCGGTCGTCTTTCCGCTCAAGCTGTTCGCGCCGCCGACTATTCCGACTCCCGCGCCGATAAGCTCCGCGCCGTCGGTCGGGTTGTTTTTTATAAGCCTGCGGCAGCTCTCTCCGACTGCGCGCAGAAAGTCCTCGGGCTTTGTGTCTCTCGGAAGCGTCGTGTATTCGCCGACTGTCTCCTCTCCGCCGAGGGTGCATATTCCGCAGTAATAGCCTCCTGCGTCTATGCTCACGGCGAGGACTGCAAATCGAGAGGAGTTTAGGGACAGGATTATCTTTCTCCTGCCCGCTCCCGCGCCGTCCGAGAAGCCGCATTCGCTGACCGCGCCCTCCGCTATAAGCTCGGCGCAAATCTTGCTGACCGCAGCGGGGGTAAGCCCGAGCGAATCCGCCATATCCTTGCGGCTCATGCTCTTTCTGCCGTTGAGCAGATAGAGTACAGACGCTCTGTTTGCATTTTTTATACGGCTCATGTTAAATCCCGTGTAGTCCATAGCGCCGCCTCCTCCATGTATTATTATACTACATTTCGCGCACCTATCAAATTATTTTATAAACAAGAGCGCTCCCGATACTATCAGCAGGATATATGTTATCTTCATAAACAGCCCGCGGCTCATCTTTTTGCACAGCAGGCTGCCGATGAACATCGCCGCAAAAAGTATGACGGCGGATATACAAAACAGTAAAAGCATATTCTTGTTCCACAGTCCGGCTCTTATGTCGTCTGTTAAAATTATTCCGTTGAGGACTATCCAGCACGCGGAGAGCGTGGTGCGAAACTCCTGCTTGTCACTGACCTTGCCCGTCATATACGAGACGAGAAGCGGACCGCCGCAGACGAACAGGCCGTGCGTCACTCCCGCCGCAATAAGCAGAACGGCGGACACGGCTTTTCCGTGGCTGTGCCCGCCGCCTTTTTTCAGAAATGTTTTGTATATGCCGGATACGGCGGTCAGGATAACCACCACCCCGAGCATGATATACATCACCCGCTCTCTGCCCGCCAAGACACTGCGCAAGGCAAAGCCCGCGAGCATACCGAGGGACATCACGGCGACAATTTTTAAAAATTCTTTTTTGTTGACGCTCTTTCTGTTCGCGGTGACTATATATATACCCGAGAGCAAACCGAGGGCGTTTAGTATCGGCTTTGCGGTGTCGAACCCGACGAGCATAACACTCGGCGGCATAGCGAGCATGGTCCCCGCAAAGCCGGTTATCCCCTGGATGATGTTAGTCAAAAACACCACCAAGAGAAAAAGTATCTTCTTTACCATATCAGTATTCGTTTATCTCCATGCCGAGCATCTCGGCGAGAGCGCACAGTTCATGCTTCACATCGCCATATATAACAACGAAATGCGGCTCCCAGCCGTCTCTGACGCTGTTCATTATAAGCTCGCGAGCGTCCGAATCCGTTTTCACCACGGCGCTCGTGCCGTAAAACTGCTTGGGCTTATCGAGCGCACTGCCCGAGGCGACAAAAAATCTGAAGCTCCCGTCCGGCTTTTTGCCGACTCTTAACACCGTGACTCTGTCGCAGGGCATACAGCCGAACTCCATTGTAGGGCCTATTTTTCTGTTGCAGTGGACTCCGACGCAAGCGCCCGTATCCCTGCGGGCAAGCGAGCACGCCGCCGTTCCGCAGTGCCAGAATGTGACCGTGTTCTCGTTTTCGTCGAGCGATACGGGGTCGCCGAAGAACACGCTCTTTTTGCTAAGGCGCATACCGATAAACATTGACAGCGCACCGTATGTGTCGGCCTCGCACGCGGCGGCAACGCCCATGTCGTTGAGCATGGCGAGCACCGCGCAGACCGGCGTGCCGAACGAGGTAAAGAAATCCGGCCAGCATCTCGAGGAGAGAGCGCCTATCCCGTTTGTCTTTACATATTCATCATAGGCTCTGTAAAGCCGCGCAAAATCGAGCGCGTTCTTCTCCGGGATGTTTTCAAGCCCGTTCATGCACCCTGCTGCTCTGTCGAGATACTCGCGCGCCTCGCCGTCCGAATATGCAAGCGCCTTTTCTATAAGCTCGCGCGCCTCAATCGATTCGAGCGTCACGCCGAAATTTTTCAATATCTCAGCATCGAGCGCCCTGCCGAAGCCGAAGCCCTGCGGGGTATGTCCGACGCTCGCCATTTTAAGGCTCTTCAGCTCTTTCCGGACCTGCGCCGCGCGGATATATGCGCCGATTTCGGCTATCACGCTCTCCTCCTCGGGCGAGCCGAACACATAGCCGAACTGCTCTTTGCGGAAATATTTTATCGTGTTCGCAGCAGAAAAAGCGCCGGTCAGGGAATTCAGTCTCAAGCGTCCGCCGTCTATGACCGGCTCTCTGAGTGTCCAGAGCAATATGGGGCAGTCAAATCTTTTGAGCACCTCGCAAGCATACGCCGAGTTTGCAAAGGTTATGTTTTGGAGCACAATAAGGTCGGGCGAAAGCCCGTCGAGAAACGCCGTCAGCTTGTCAACGGACAAGAGCATCTCCTCGGGGCATACCGCGTCCGCGCAGAGCGAGCGCAGCATCTTTTTAGATTTTTCAAACTGTTCCCCCGCACTGACCAGCTCGAAGGTCGGCACGCCTATGGGGACATACGCAAGCTTGAAATCGCTCATTTCATCAGTTCCTTTATTTATAGAATAGTTCTTTGTTTTCGCCGATAACACCAGGGTGTGCCCCCTGCTTTATCAGCGGCTCGCGCTCCGGATGGGCTATGACCCACTTGTTTCTTTGGAGCAGCAGCACGGACTCAGGGTCGGCGTTCGTTTTTTTATATTCGAGCGGCGTGTTTGTGCCTCGGGAGAGGATGACTATATCCTTAAAGCCCTCGTCACACACGCGGCAGGGCGAGAGGTGCAGAGTAGTCTGATACATCTCTATCGCCGTGCCCGCAGGCACGAAAAACACCTGAGCGCTGCGGATATCGTAGGTGTTGTCCCTGATATCCCAGACGTGACCGAGCACGAGCATAAACGGCGTCACGGCGTAGTTTATCTCCGAGCATTTGTGATACTCAAAACCGTTATAGGTCGTGTTCCTGCCGTTGCAAAAGCCTATCTGCACGGGCATCGAGCCGTAGAGCGTGTTTTCGATATCGGACTTAAGCTCCGATTCCTCAAGCTCCGGCACGCTCGGGACATAAATATTTCCGCTCTCGGGGATATCGGTTTTCTTGAGCATATATTCGTCCGCCCGCGAAAAGTCGCAGCCCTCGATCACTCTGCCGTAGGGCGCAAAGGCGGGGTCAAAGACCGAGAGCACCGGCACATCGTTGACGGCGTTTAAAATTTCAAGCATATTATTCACCGCTGACCACCTTGTAAGTAGCGCGGAAATCCTCCTTGCCGAGTCCCGCCGCCATGCCTTTGTCGTAGACTGCCTTGGCATTTTCCATGCCCGGCATGGGGAAATTCGCCTCGGCGCTCAGCCGCTCGCAGATACCGAGATCCTTGTGCATATTTTCGAGCGAGAATGCGGTAGTCCAGTTCTCGTTTTTTATGTTCTGCGCCTGACCGTCGAGATAGAAATTCTGTCCGCCGCCGTAGGAAATCGCAAGGGCGAAATCATCTACCGATATGCCCTCTCTCCTTGCGAGCGCGAGAGTTTCGTTGACTCCGTTTTGAATCTGCGCTACGAGCGTATTGTGGCAGATTTTCATCACGAGCCCCATACCGTTTTTGCCCATGCGGATAATATTGCTGCCCATATAGGCTAAAATCGGGCGGATCTTTTCAAACGTCTCCTCATCCGAGCCGACGTAAATTCCGAGCGTGCCGCTTTCGGCGGCGGGTCTCGACTTGACTACCGGTGCATCCGCGAAGCGAGCGCCGGCCGCCTTTACCTTCTCCGATATTTCAACGGACACGGCGGGGTCTATGGTGCTCATATCAATGCAGGTTTTTGTGCAGTCCAAGGCGGGCAGAACAGCCTCATAGACCGAGCGCGAATGTTCGGATTTCGGGACCATAGTTATTATGACGTCGCTCTTTTCGGCGAGCTCTGCGCTGTCGGCGCAGGCGAAGCCTCCGAGAGCGGCGAGCTTTTCGACCTTTTCGCCGTCGAGGTCATACAGAAAAACCTTGCCGTCATGCTTTTTTACTATGTTGGCGCACATGGCCTCGCCCATTATTCCGAGGCCTATGAATCCTATATTCATTTTTGCCACCTCACTCCGTCACTGTGTTGTCCCATGCGTCTGTGAAAATTCCGAGGCCCTGTACGGTGTAGGCGTGCTTTATGCTCTCGAGATACACATCGAGTCCGCAGGTCACTATATCGGCGCCCGCCGTTGCACAGTCGACAAACTGCTTGGGCGTTCTTATCGCGGCGCAGATTATCTGCGTCTTGCCGTAGAAGCCGTAATTTTTATATATCTTCACTATGTCGGCGATATACTGCCTGCAATCCTCGCCGTTCGCCTCTTTCCAGCCGATGAACGGCGAGACAAACAGAGAGCCGTTTTTCGCCGCCCATATGGACTGTGCGGCGGAGAAAACGAGGGTGAGATTAGTTCTGATACCCTTCTTTTCGAGCCTGCGCGCGGCGGTCACGCCCGCCTCGGTGCAGGGTATCTTTATGACGAAGTTCGGCGACATTGCGGCTATTTTTTCAGCCTCTTTTATCATTTCCTCGGCGTCGTCGAGATGGGGATTTATTTCAACCGAAACGGGGAAATTTTCATAGCCCTCTATCCCCTCGTCCCTGACCCACTGCGCGAGCTCGGCTATGACGGTCAAAAACGGCTTGCCGCTGTTCATGATATGCTTCGGATTGGTTGTCACTCCGTCTATTCCGAAGGTGTTGTATGCAAATTTTATCTCGTCTATCTTTGCGCTGTCGAGAAAATATCTCATGATATATCGCTCCTTTTATTCTTCTGTTTTTTCCTGATGTTTATTTTCATTCAACTGCTGAAGTCTTTTCTTCGTCAGTGGGTAGAACACTCCGAGAGAAAGAGCCATGAGCAGGCACATGAGCGCGGGCAGCGCCGTTGAAACGCTGTAAAGCTTGTCAACGGCTTGGGAGGTAAGGTTCTTCGCGTCATAGCCTATGAAGGTCAGAACCCCCGTGCCGAGAACGCCGGCTATGGTCTGGCCGAGCTTTCTCGTAAACGAGAAGAAAGCGTAAGACGTACCCTCGTCGCGCTGACCGGAGAGCGTCTCCTGATAGTCTATAACATCCGTCACAAGCGCCCAAACCTCAAGCACGAAGAAGGTCATGCCGAGCCCCGAGAGGAAGCAGAATATGAAGAACACAATGACGCTCTTTGTGCCTATGAGCCACAGTACGAGGTTTGCTATAAACGCCCCCGCCATGCCGACGGCGCACGCCTCTTTTTTGCCGAAACGGCGGACTATCTTTTGAAGCACGGGCAGCAGCAGCGCCATGGGCAGATAGGTGAAAACCGTGACGAGCGAATAGAGTTCGGGCTTCTTGAAATAGTTGAGGAACAGGTAGTGATAGGTCGTCTGAGTATACTGCTGAACGGCTATCAAAAGCATTGACGCTATGCACAGAGCGATGAACGGTCTGTTCTTGAAAAGCGACCTGACTGTTTTGCTGACCCTGACTTTTTTCTCGGTCGGCTTTGCCACAACGCGCTCGGTGGTCATCTTGTAACAGAGCTGATAGACGAGTATGCTCAACGCCGCCAATACGGCAACGCCTATGAGCAGCTTGCTGCCGTCGAGGACTCTCTCGCCCGTTGCGGCAACCGTCGAATATACAAACAGGGGCAGAAGTATCTGACCCGGCAGACCGCCGAAGCCCGCGCCTATCGAGCGAAACATCGACAAAGACGAGCGCTCTAGCTCATCGGTAGTTATGACGGATGCCATGGAGCCGTAGGGTATATTTACTATAGTATAGAGCATTCCGTAACCGATATAGGTTATGTAGGCAAATGCGAGATACTGTCCCTCGCTGAGCCCCGGTATTTTGACGAACATCAGCACGCCGAAAATAGCGAGCGGGGTCGAGAACCAGCGCAGATACGGGCGGAACTTGCCGTTCTTGCCGGGTCTGCGGGAATCGACAACCGCGCCCCACATCGGGTCGTTTATCGCGTCCCATATCCTCGCTATCAGAAAGAGCATGGTTATCTTCTTCGGGTCGATATACAGTACGTTCGTATAGAACACCTGCAGGAACGAGCCGACGAGCGCGAAGGTCATAAGACCCGCCGCGTCGCCGAGGGCATAGCCTATTTTGTCTCTGATTCCTATGCCGTAGGTTTTGTTTTGCAGTGTTGCGGGCGTCGCTGCCATTGTTAAGCCTCCTTGAGTTTTTCAAATATTTCGGAGTATTCGCTGTTTTTTCTGTAAAATACGGGCACGGTGCCTATCGGCGCGTCTATTTCGGCGCAGCCCCTGCCGTATTCTTTGCTGTTCCAAATGCTTATCCACCTGTCGTCGGGGAAGTAAACCTCCCTGCTCTTTGCGCCCTCCCTTATTATCGGAGCAACGAGCAAATCGCGCCCGAGCAGATATTCCGTGCTCTCTTTTCGCTCGCGCTCGCCGTCGTAGTGATAGAACAGCGGGCGCGTCACGGGTATGCCCCGCTCGGCGTTGAGCGCCGCCATATCAATGAGATAGGGCTTGAGCGCGCGGTGGATGCGCGAAAACTTAGCGTGGTGGGCGAGCACCTGCTCATTTGCGTCGAACTGCGCGTTGAGATCCGGGTTCGAGCCCTCGTGCGAACGCATGAGCGGGCTGAAGGCGTTCATCTCCGCCCAGCGCATGAAAAGCTCCGGGTTTCTGCGCATCTTTGCAAAGGTGGTGTATCCGCCGATGTCGCTGTGGGTCAGTCCGAAGCCGCACATCGAAAGCGAGAGCGACGCGGGGATGACCGACGGCAGACCGAAATCGACCGTCCAGTCCGTATGCTGATCTCCCGCCCACATGAGGGTGGAGTATTTAACGGTATCCGTATATCCGGCGCGTGTAAAGAAGAAAATCTCGCCCAGCTTTCCCGTCTCCTCAAGAGCCTCGCGGTTGACCTTAGCCCAGCGCGCAGGCCATGAGTTATGCACCTTTTCGGCATTTTCGCCGCTGAAAAGCACGCAGTCGGTCGGCAGATATTCGCCGAAGTCCGCCATCCAGCCGTCGAGCCCGAAGTCTATCATATTCTTCTTTATCACGCTCTTTATCCACTCATACGCCTCGGGATTGGTCAGATCCACCATGGCGGCGGGGAAGGTCGTTATCTTTACGAGATAGTCGTTCCCCTGCGCGTCCTTGACGCAGTAGCCCTGCTTCGCGGCATAGGCGTAGAGCGGTTTCTCTATAGCTAAAAACGGATTTATGTAGCCCAAAAAGTGCACTCCGCGCGCCTTTAGCTCCCAGATTTTCTTGTCAAGCTCGGGATAGCGCTCGCTGTCCCACTCCCAGTTCCACTGGAGCTGCTTGCCGAACGCGGTAACGCGCCTGCCCTCCCAGTCCTGGCACCAGACGCCCGCAACCGCAGTGCCGTGCTCCGCGGCCTTTTCGAGCTTGTCGTACACCGTCTGCGTGCCGCCCTGAATGCCGAGTATCGCGCCGTCATATGCCCATTCGGGGAGCTCGGGCTGTCTGCCGAGCAGTGTTCCGAGCTTTTCCGACAGCTCCTCAAAGCTCTCGGCAATGCCGATATAAATCGGGCAGACGCTGTTTATTCTTATCTCGTGAAACTGCTTTTTGCGAAAGTCAAACTCGGCATAGTCCGTTGTGTCGCAGTGGACAAAATATTTTTTCGAGGACACAAAGGTCGGCTGCGCGTAATAGGTCTCGTAGTTTGAATAGCGCTGCTTGCGGTCAACTGCCTTTATGTTCAAGGAGGATTTGATTATCTTGCGCGCTATCTGCCCGGCGTTTATGTGCTCGGCGACCCACACCCTCTGCCGCTTGCCGCGCAAGTCAAATTCGGCGAAGGTCTCTCCGCCGCCGTAAACGGACTCGTCAGGAGACGCGGGAATCCTGAAAGCAAGGCGGTTGTAATTGCCGCCGTCGAGAACGCGCGGGGTGAATTTCAATATGCCGTTATCCTCCGTCAAGGAAACCGCGAGCACCGCGCCGCCGTTTTTGCTCGATAGCTCAAGCTCCGCACCGCCGTCGCCGTCCTTAACGCGCGAGAGAAAGAGCCTTGTTTCACTCAGCTTTTTCTGCCGTATTTTGAAGCTTCCACGGCTCATACGGTAACTCGGCTTCACCTCGCCTACGCTGACAAACAAGGTGTCGGCATTAAGCTCGATCGACCTGCCGCCGGGCATTTCTATGAGCAGAGCACCGCCCTTTGACCGAAATTTCATTCGCATTCCCCTTTCGCCCGCATAAGCTGCGGGCAATTAGTTAATCGTGTTAATTAATTACATATATATTTTACTCCCGATTTGAGGCAATGTCAACAGTTTATATAGACAATCACTATAAAATTTAAATAAAGCGCGGAATAAATTGACGCACAAAAAAACGGCCACACAGCGCTAAAACCGTGTGACCGTATTTTTAAATTGTATCAGTCAAAAACCAAGCTTCGACCTTCAACTTATTTTGCAAGCGGCATGGGAATTCTGGAAATGAACTCCTTGAGGAATCTCGCAACTTTGAGTATAGTCTTGAGAATCTCGGCAACCTTCCCGTCTACGAACGGAGGAAGCGGGAATGCCTTGCTGAGAAGAGTATCAAGAATGGAGCTGAGCGCGGCAACGATTCCGATGATATCGGATGCTTTTATAGCTGCAATGAGATCTCTGTAATCGGTATCGGTGATGCCGAGAACCTTGCTCAGGTAGTTGTAGATGATCATCTGATTGTTATCATCCTCGAGAACTCTCTTGAGATAATCAAGGATAGCGCCGAAAACAACAGCCTTGTCGCCGTTGAGCTCAACATCGTAGCCGCCTTCGGAGCCGCTTTCAACAGCTCTTGCGGTAGCCATGCCCGCGAGCTTATCAAAGTCTATTTCGGGAAGCTTCAGACCGTTAAGGTTAGCCGCAAGACCCTTAACAAGGGTGTCGAGGCCGGGCATCTTGAGGCCGAATGCGGCTGCCATCGGATTTGCTTCAACAGCCTTTGCGAATACATCATAGCTTGCTGCGAAATCGGGGAGCACGTCTGTGATGTAATAGAGGGGATTCTTTGCGAAAGCCTCAACAGCGTCTGCCACATAGCCTGCAAGTATTTCCATGGTCTTGCCGCCGTCAAATCCGGAGGCCGCTGCGTACTCGCCGAAGGAGAGCATCTTGCCGACATGAAGGGACTCGACAAGCGGAATGATAGCGCCGCTGTACAGGTCGGGGGACATTGCACAGGCGAGAGAAATAACTCCGCCGAAGTTAGCCGAGAAAGCACCGAGAGCCTTAACGAAGGAATCTCTGTCTTTTACACCGAAGGGAACGGTGCCGAGAGTCTCCCAAGTCTTCTTTTCTTCCTTAGCCTTGGTGATATATTCATATGCCTCCGGGAACTGAGCCTTAACACCGGGGAAGTCAATGGAGTCAAACTTTGTGTTGGTAACGCCCGCAAGCTTTGCGGAAATCACAGTTACGGTCTCGTCGCTGTAAAACGTGCCCTTGAGGTTTTTCTCGGCGACGATCTGAGCCAAAAGGCTGTTTATCTTCTTCATCTGGAAGTTGACGACCGCATCGGGCGTATTTTTCCAATACACGCCGGAATAGTCAACCTTGGCGGCGTTGAATGCCTCGGCGGCTGCCGCTGCATCGTCCTGCGTTGCCGCGGAAGCGACAATAGCCATTGATGAGAAAATAATAAGAACACTCAATAATACTGCTATTATTTTTTTCATAATGTGAGTTCTCCCTCTCTATAGTTGTTTTTGCTAAAAAGTGTTCTGCCGTTCAAAAAAATGCTAATGTACGGTTTTCCTCCTTTCTTTGCTTAAAAATGAAGCATTAACATTTTTCCGGCACAGCAAAACCTTCAATAAGCACAACGGTAATCGGCACTTTTGCGCCCGAGTCGTTATGTCTTTCCCCCTTGCGGCAAATCGTTCGGACTTGCCCTTTCTGTCTGCATATTAGCATAAGGCCTTGAGCCTGTCAAGGGATTCCGACGAAATAATAAACCTTTGTTCTTTCTTATTAGGTTTGCTGCCGTACTCGCGTCGCATTACTTGCATATATCGAACAAAATCGCAAAAATCTCCTCGTCTCGGTCTGTTTCCGATTGTTTGTTTTCTAAGCAAATTTGCGCCTGTTATTTGGATATAAGAGAATATTTTTTGTGATATCGGGCTTTATGTGCAAAAATATTCGGCATCTGCGACCGCTGTTTTCATTGCTCACGAGACGGCTTATGCCTCTTCAAAATGCCCAAAAGGCAAAAGCCGCCGTCTGTTGACAGCGACTTAGCGGTCGTTAAGTTGCATTTTCTCCGAGAAGTTTCGGACAAGTTACGCAGTATTCGGCGTCGGTTCTTGTCGGCACATTGAAGTCTTATTTTACATATATGTTGTAAAGCTTTTCGTATAGGTATTGCAGAGCATTGCTTTCAGAGGGAAAACCGATGCAGCCATATTCTTTTCCCCTTTCCCGAAAAAAAACTTCCCAGCACAGTTGATTTTTTCTAATGTTATAGCCATCGTTCGTACTGCTATCAAAAGAAACGATTTCCGGCGGTATTCCGTTTTCTTTTAGACGTGCAATAAACTCATTTCTGTTCATATCTCACTCTCCAAATATTTCTAATATACCATCAGCAAGCAATTGGTCAAGTGAACTTTGACACGTTGTTGTTACAAGCAACTTGCTATGTACCGGCAAGCATCGCCGTTGTGATACCACAAAAGCAAAACTTGTCAGGATATTCCTGAAACCTCTTCAACAATGAGTCTATCCGAAAAAGCAGTGCTAACATTGATTTCTTACAACTTAATGTCGCACCAAGCAAGATACATATCAATAACATAATGTTCGAATTTTGTATTGTACTTGCTTGATTCCCATCCGACCTCTTGGCATTACATCAAAGTCCCGATAGAAATGATGCAGGTCAAATATAAGATTTTATCCCATTCTCCTTGAAGAATGTCAAATCCGCTTTTGTAACATCTACCGCAAACGCAATCTTTTCATGTGAAATTGTTGCGAACCACAATTTGCCATTTCGATAGAAGCAAATATCTTCGGGAATATCGTTATCTATAGGCAAAAAAACATTGGGCATTAGCAAAAGTTGTTTACGGCTTTCCTTGCAACAACGGCAAACCACCATAATTTGATGCCTCATATAACCTAAAAAATTGACAAGCCAATCTTTTCTTTCAAAAATATAGTTTTCTACAAACGGTTGTAATTGTACACCATAATTAAAATCGGGAGGCAATTGTGAATAAGGTCTTTTTATAACAGCAGTAACGGAAAATCGGTCTGAATTTTTTGCTAAATAGTCTACAACTACCGATTCTTCTTTAACAATATCATCATAATTCAAATATATTCTATCAGACATAAAACACATATCCTCCTGTTCTTTTGCCTCTTCGAGTTGCATGGTAATGTTTCCAGTAGCCTACTCCTCCATGTGGCATATCGTGTACAGGAGAAGCCCCTCATCCAACAGCCTTGGCTAATTTGTATGCGTTGTTTCTTGAATCTGTAAATACGCTACCTCCTCCGCGAACATACGATATCGCTTGCGAGTAAGAAATTGATTTTGTTGGTATATATGTTCCTACACCGTTACAATATGTAACATATGATACACTCACATTAACTTATATATGTGCAGCTGTGATTTTTTCACTTGGTCATAAGCAACAACAAAATGCTATTATCGGCAGATGCGTAGGATACTTGAGTTATATCCGGGACATTGACATACGCGATACCATCATCGCATCCGTATTCATCTATCTGCCTTACAGTACATATTTTCTCATTAACCGCTGTAACTTGACCAATCACCGAATCAACACCACTGTCCAACAGCTCAACAGAAATCGGCTTTCCCGTTCTTAACGCTTCCAGCATTATTGAAAACAGCGCATTTCCATTTTCAAAATCTATCGGAGTCTCTGAAATCAAATCGTCGAAATTCGGACATAGTTTTTTCATTTTTTCATCATACTGTCCGTCCATCTCAACATAAGTAATACAGCTAATCTTTTTTACCAAAATACCGTCATTTTCTCCATTTGGAGTGAGCATATACAAAGCGAAAAACTCATTGTCAATAAAAATTATACGTCCGTATAAGAACTTTGAAATTTCCGAATCGCAAGTATAGACACATACATTCTTTTTCAATGTCATAGCTAATTTTAATATTTCTATCATAATTGCCTCCAAAATATGATTTATCAACTTATTTCCTCTAAAACTTCAAAAATGTAGATCAGCGGAATAATTGCAATGTCATCAACTACCCCTATCCCAGTGATATCGTCTGCAAGTATAAAAAATATAGATGTGGTCACGGCCACTGTTATAACACACGTTGTTGGTCATGTCATATCCGTACTCGGCGTCATAGATGCACTTTTTGCTGCCGTTGAGCACGCTCTGTCGAACAAGTCTGCCTGTTAAATCATAAGCATACATGAAACGCTGGTTGTTGACAAGGTCCTCATGCGAATACATGTTTCCTAAATTCAATCATGCATTTTAAGCGCTTTTTGTTTTAGTCGTACTAAAAAGTAAAGAATCCCTCAGTCCATTCCGGCTTATCTATTTCATATTCGTCAATGGAGAACCCATCAGGGTAGTTAATAAATTCCGGATTCTCACGATACTCCGACAGACTTTTTTCTGCATTTTCATAGGTTGAATAATACCCGAGATCCGATACATTGTCATACTCGCCGTCAAAATATTCATGCGCCAAATAAAACACAGACCCCCTAAATTCGCCTATTGAACCGTTAAAGTCGTCCGTGTCGGCATGCACTATCTCTTCTTGAAAATCGTTCGGGAAATCCTTAAATCCCGGTTTTTGCAAGTAACAATTGATTATATCCCTGCACTTTTGTTTAGAGGAAAAAAATCCCAGCAATTTTGTGCAGTATACTTTTTCATTTGTATCTGCGGAAAATTCAATAAATCTTTTGTGAACCAATTTATATACCTTTTTCATTAAATCACCCCATCACTTATAGCCTTTGTCGCGCTGTAGCCACTTTTTAATTTTGCTATAGCGTCATAGGAATATGTTGCAACCTTTATGCATATCACCTCATATTTATGACTATTTTGTCAATATGAGGATGTATCCAATGATGCTAGCAACTTTGTTGCCATAAAGATACTCAATATATAAAGAAGTATCTTACATCACAACAAATGAATCAAATACCTGATAAGACTAACTATCATGCCACAAAAAGCTATCGCTCCCAAGCCAAGTCCCACATACATCCTAACCTTCAGAAGATAGTAACCCTCTTCTCCAACATTTTTTTCGTTTAAAAAATCGCCCTTAAACTTATATACCGAAATACCGTCTGCCAGAAGACATGCACTCACAAAAAAATATCCACTAATATACTGTGCCAGATCATTCGCATATGTTACGATCAAAAACGTTAGGATGAATGCTACCGGCCATGCTATCAAATCAACGCCCAAAGCTTTTAAACTTATTTTTGTATAATCATCCATTTTCTTCATATTTTCAGCTCCTATAGATTCTAAAAAAATCCGCTAGAACCGCCATGCCTATACCCACTGCAAAAAGGACAACCTCCTGCAAAAATAGAACTGACTTTTTATATTTAGATTTCATTTTTTCTCCTTTAAAGCTCATTAGATACGATTTCCCAAAGACCTTGCATTCCAAAATACCATGCTGTTCCAGCGAGAAATCCAACCACAGGATTAATTACAGAAAAGACTCCTGCAATATACCAACTTGACGCCACAATTCCTGCACTTCCAAACTGGATTACAATCTGTTTTCCTAATGCGAGAACAACATCTGCAGTAGAGTTAAAAGGATTGCAATACTCTGGTATCATATTAATTACAATCCTAACCATTTAAAAAATCGATTTCCAGCTCTTTTAGCAATCTCTTTAAAATCCAATTCATCACTAATATAATTTTTACTGCCTTTCTATACGCAGCGGTGCTCTTGGAGTAATACTTTATCATCTTTAAAGAATTATGTATCGTTTTGACTTCATTTCTCTGCATAAACTAAAGCATTGCATCTGACACCGCTGTTCTGTTATAGCTATAACAGAATAACACAAGGCAATCCGCAAATCAATACAGCGGACAAAAGTGCAGATAAAATTTGCAAAAATGCGGATTTTCGACTTATTGAACGTCCTATATATATAGTCTGCAAAAACTGAAAATGTTACAGTTTTTTTGAAATTTTTTGCATTTTTTGAGAGTCTCCGACTCGCTCGGCGGTAGGGGCGCACTCCCGCATTTCTGTCAAAAGCCGCAAGTTAAAAAACATATTTTCCCGTGTTATTGCCCGCTTGCACAAACTGTAGTATAATAAAATCAC
>ERZ1031114.135-NODE-135-length-23260-cov-5.260849_pt1 | contig 23260 bp, 19 predicted proteins | sample MGYA00518740_ERZ1031114 | MGnify/ENA primary metagenome ERZ1031114 (study PRJEB33719, sample SAMN04261276) | wastewater metagenome | biome: rural village; feature: human; material: feces | host: Homo sapiens | place: El Salvador | collected 2013-01-14 ... | reverse complement strand
GCAGGCAATCTGCACCAGAGAGTTGGTCACCTGCATGATAAAGGGTGCTAGCCCAAGGCTCATGATGGCACCTGCATAGGGAAAGCGCCAGGCAAAGCAGACCGGCAGCTCGTTCCTTTTCCCGAAAAGGAAGGTAAGGACAAACAGAAAAGACAGCAGCTGTGACAGCACGGTTGCGATTGCCGCTCCGCTGACGCCCAGCTTCAGACCAAAGATAAACAGGGGATCCAGAATCAGGTTGGAGGCGGCTCCGATCGTCACGGAAATCATGCCGATCACCGGAAAGCCCTGTGCGTTGATGTACGCATTCATGCCGGTGGACACCATGATAAAGATGGTTCCGACAAGATAAATCCGGAGATAAGGAAGCGCCAGAGACAACTCTTCCGTCGTCGCACCGAACAGCAGAAGAATCCGATCCCCCAGCAATTCTCCAACGAGAAGGATCCCCGCTCCGACAAGAACCAGAAGGCGAAGCGCCGTGTTCTGGATGTCGATTGCCTTTTCCCGATTTCCCTGTCCGAGGGCCATTGAGAACAGGGGTGCTCCTCCGAGGCCGAACATATTCGTAAAGCCTGTCACCAGAATGATGACAGGGAAGCACAGTCCCACAGCTCCGAGTGCCTCGGTTCCGTCTCCCGGGATCCGTCCGATGTATACGCGGTCCACAATGCTGTACAAAAGATTCAGCACCTGTGCCACCAGCATCGGGAAGGCGGTCTGCAGTATGTTGTGTGTGATGGTTCCGTGCTCAAAGTCTACTTTTTTCATATTTTTCAATCATAACACAAAGATCCCGTCCTGACAGCTTTTGTCAGGACGGGATTCTTCGCCGTTTTCATGTCAGCTCTGCACACCTGGTGCACAGCTGCCGTTTCATACGCAGTATGCCGATTATTTGCCGAGCTGGCAGTCGTTGTTGCCGGAATCGGTTGTGAACATCTCGAGCATGTTGATCGGATCGTCGTAGTCTGCAAGCCATCCCTCACGAGCTACGTCGAAGTTGCCCTGCTTACGATCGTTCAGGAAGGTCTGCCAGTCTTCACTGGTGATCTCCATGTTAACACCGATCACAGCCAGATCCTGCTGGATTGCCTGTGCAATTGCCTGGTGGCTGGTGCCATCGTTGGTCAGGTAGTTGATGCTGATCGGAGTCTCCTCAGACAGAGTGTTGTCATCGTTGAACTTGAAGCCTGCCTGCTTCAGAAGAGCAACTGCGCCTTCCACGTCAACATCAGTGGGATAATATCCAAGATCATCTGCATAAGGGAAGGTGTAAGCATCGTCGTTCTCCTTGAAGAGGCCGCCGTTGCCATCACTCATTCCTTCCGGAATGTAGGAGGTTGCTACCTTCTGCTCCGTCTGTCCGATGGTGTCAATGATGTACTGGCGATCGATCAGCATCGACAGAGCGCGGCGCTCCAGAGCTGCCTCGGTTGCCGTCTTGCCTTCGAACATCTTGGAGTTTACGTTGAATGCTACATAGTAGCATCCCATGTTCGGGATGACGTGGAAATCATCGCCGTCCTTCAGGTTCTGAATTTCATTGGTAGGAACGGTATCGATGTAGTCTACGTCTCCTGCCTGATATGCTGCAAGGATTGCAGTATCATCAGCAGAAAGCATGAAGTCAAGCTCGTCTACGGATACATTGTCTGCATCGTAGTAGTTCGGGTTCTTGACATAAACCATGGACTCGTTGTGCTTCCACTCCTTCAGAGTGAATGCGCCGTTGGAAACAAAGCCAGCCTCAGAAGCCCAGGAGCCCGGGTTGGTCTCCCAGTCTGCAGCAGCCTCTACGCTTGCCTGCTGAACCGGCATGAATACCGGGAATGCCAGCAGGGTCATGATGTACGGGCAGGGAGCAGCCAGAGTGAACTGAACGGTGTTCTCATCCGGAGCAGAGATTGCAAGCTGCGGGTCAGAGCCATCGCCATATCCCTCGATTACGGCGAACAGATAAGAATAGTCGGAAGCCGTGTTCGGATCTGCTGCTCTGTTCCAGGAATAGATGATATCATTTGCGTTCAGAGTGGAGCCGTCAGACCACTTCAGGTCCTTCTTCATGTGGATGGTATAGGTCAGGCCGTCCTCAGAGATTTCCGGATCACCGTCTGCCAGAGCGGGAACAACCTTGCTCGGATCTTCCTTGTCGTTGGTATAAAGGCCGACAAAGGAGTTCGATGCGAGGCAGGCACCGTCAACCGTGCTGTTCAGAGCGGGATCCAGATGATCCGGCTCGGAGGCCAGGTTTATCTTCATAACGTCAGCATTCTCGCCGTTCTTCTTTGCATACATGAAGTACTTGGTTCCGAATACAGTAGCGAAATCACCGGACCACTCGGTCTTCTCCATGTACAGATCGTTGTAATAGTACAGGGGAAGCACTGCGCCGGTAGCCATCAGCATATCCTCTGCCTGGTGCATCTTCGCCTCACGATCTGCAAGATCGGTGTCATTACGGATCTCATCGATCAGGCTGTCGTAGGCGTCCCACTTCGGTGCATAGGAATTGACATCGCCGTCTTCAAACTCCATGAAGGCAGGATCGTCCACATCCTCTGCATCCGCAGAAGCGTCAGCGGTATCCGCAGAAGCATCTGCGGAAGTATCTGCAGCGGCATCCGTTGTTGCAGAAGCTGCCGGAGCAGTAGCTGCACTGCCGCAGCCGCCGAGAAGGCTTGCAGCGGTTACGCCTGCAAGTATGAGGGCTAAAACTCTCTTTTTCATAATTCCTCCTTGAATCCCGGATGATACAGTCATTGGCTGACCATCCATTTTATAATGACCTCCTCCGGCAAATGCCGGAGGATTGAAAACAGATCCGAAGGATCTGAAATCAACAAATTTTGCGTCCATAATAATGACCGTCTGTCAGATTGTCAATACTATTTCACCCAGCAGGCCACCATGTGACCATTCCCGCGGTCCGTAAGGCCGGGGCATTCCTTTGCGCACTTCTCCGTTGCGAAACGGCAGCGCGTGCGGAACGGGCATCCGCTCGGCATATGCAGGGGAGACGGAATGTCACCCTCGAGAACGATTCGCTTCGATTCTCTTGCCGTCTTCGGATCCGGAACCGGAACCGCTGACAGAAGGGACAGCGTGTACGGGTGAATCGGGTGCTCATTCAGCTCGTCGGCATCGGCAATCTCCACAATACGTCCGAGATACATAACCGCAATTCTCTTCGAAATGTGATGAACCACAAGAAGATCGTGTGCGATGAACAGATACGCAACGCCAAGCTTCTCCTGAAGCTCCTCAAACATATTGATGACCTGCGCCTGAATGGAAACGTCCAGTGCGGAGACCGGCTCATCGCAGACGATGAACTTCGGATCCACGGCAAGTGCTCTTGCAATTCCGATTCTCTGTCTCTGTCCGCCGGAGAACTCGTGTGCGTAACGGGTTGCATGCTCCGCATTCAGTCCGACAAGCTCCATCAGATGCATGATCTTGTCATGACGCTCCCCTTTGGAGGTGTAGAGCTTGTGAATGTCCAGAGGCTCTCCGATGATGTCCTCCACCGTCATGCGGGGGTTCAGTGAAGAATACGGATCCTGGAATACCATCTGCATTTCCTTGCGCAGGGAATGGATATTCTTGTCCGTCACCAGTTCTCCGTCAAAATAGAACTCGCCGCCCGTCGGCTTGTACAGATGAAGCAGGGTGCGGCCGACGGTTGTCTTTCCGCAGCCGGACTCACCAACCAGTCCGAGTGTCTCACCGGGTTTGATATTAAAGGAAACACCGTCCACGGCCTTCAGCGGAACTGTCTGGAAAAAGCCGGTCTTCACCGGGAAGTATTCCTTCAGATCCTTGACCTCGACGAGGTATTCGCTTTTCTTTTTCTCTTCAGCCATTATGCCTCTCCCTTCCCTGCGGTCTTCTCTTCCTCATAGGCCTTCTTCACATTAAGCCAGCACGCTGCGTAATGACCATCCGGCATCTGCAGCTCCTCCGGCTCCTGATCCAGACAGACCTTCAGTGCGTTCTCACAGCGAGGGCAGAATGCGCAGCCCTTCGGCATCGCCAGCATGTTGATCGGGCTTCCGCCGATGGGAACCAGCTTCTCCTTCATATTGTCCACATTCGGAATGGAACGAAGCAGTCCTTTGGTATATTCATGGCAGGGATGATAGAAAATATCATCCGCCGTTCCTCTTTCGCAGACGCGCCCGCCGTACATGACAATGATCTCATCGCACATGGAGGCAATGACGCCCAGATCATGAGTGACCAGAATGATCGCCATACCCAGCTTCTTCTGAAGATCCTTCATCAGCTCCAGAATCTGAGCTTGAATGGTTACGTCCAGAGCCGTCGTCGGCTCATCTGCGATCAGAATGTCCGGCTCGCAGGCAAGTGCCATGGCGATCATAACACGCTGACGCATACCGCCGGAGAGCTCAAACGGATACTGCTTGATCCGGCTTTCCGGCTCATTGACGCCTACCATCTCAAGCAGCTCAATCGCACGGCGGTTTGCTGCGGATCTGGTCTTGTACTGCGTGTGAAGACGAAGGGCCTCACGAAGCTGCCATCCAACCGTAAAGGTCGGATTCAGCGAGGTCATGGGATCCTGGAAAATGATGGAACACTTTTCTCCGCGGAATTCGTCCATCTGCTTCTTGTTGTAATTCAGGATATTCTCGCCGTTGAAGAGGATCTCTCCCTTTACAACCTTTCCGGTAGAAGCAAGAATCTGCATGATGGAATAGGCAGTAACGGATTTTCCGGAGCCTGACTCTCCTACCACGCCGAGGATCTTTCCTCTTCCGAGATTAAAGCTAACGCCGTTGACAGCCTGAACCTCTCCGGAATCCGTAAAGAAGGACGTGTGCAGGTCTTTGACCTCCAGAACATTTTCCTCTGCTCCGGCAGCCCCGCTGTCCGGGGTTTCATTGATATTGGTAATTACTTTCTCTTCTGACATTGCCGGCTCCTCCTCAGTTCTTCAGCTTCGGGTCAAAGGCATCACGCATGGCATCACCCAGCAGGTTGAAGGACAGTACAATCAGAATGATTGCAACTGCCGGGAATACGAGCTTCAGCGGATAGGACTGCATTCCCGACCGGGCTGCATTGGCCAGTGAGCCAAGGGACGGCATCGGAAGAGAAACACCAAGTCCCAGGAAGGACAGGTATGACTCTGTGAAAATCGCGGCCGGAATTTCCTGCGCCGCCATAATGATGATGACGGACAGACAGTTCGGCAGGATGTGCTTCCGGATGATGCGTCCGGAGCTTGCGCCCATCGCTTTTGCGGCAAGCACGTATTCGTTCTGCTTGATGGTCAGAATCTGACCGCGCACAAGACGCGCCATGCCGACCCAGTACAGAAGACCGAATACAATGAACATGGATACCATGTTGGTGCCAAGCTTTCCGATGACGGGAATACTGGAGAAATCCATTGTTTCCTTGAATACAACTGACAGCAGAATGATGATCAGAAGATCCGGAAGCGAATAAATAATATCGACAATCCGCATCATGATCAGATCGACCTTGCCTCCCGCATATCCGGATATCGCTCCGTATATGGTACCGATCACCGTTACCATCACAGCCGCAAAGATACCAACCATGAAGGAGACTCTGGTTCCGTATACCACACGGATGAAATAATCACGGCAAAGCTCATCGGTTCCCAGAATGTGAGGGAACACCTTGACGTTATACTTCTCCATGTACGCCTTCTCCATATCGGAGTATTCAAACGGCGCAAGGTTTGCTGCTCTCTTGTCGCGAACACCCTCCACACTGATGATTTCCTCATAGCTGTAAGGAACGATCACCGGTGCGAAGATCATGATCAGTATAACCAGAAGCAGAACAACAATGGAGAACATTGCCAGCGGATTGCGTCTGAGACGCCGCATGCCGTCCTTAAAGAAGGTTGTGGACTCCGCCATGACATCCTGCTGCTTCTTTTCTTCTGCGGATGCCTTTTCAAATTTAGCCGGATCAAGCTGGAGGCTGAGCAGCCTTTTCTTCGGTGTGGGAATATCGTAATTCTGTGCCATCTCGTTCCTCCCTCCTTTAATCCAGTGTGATTCTCGGATCAACCAGCTTGTACACAAGGTCGCTGATCAGATTCATGAGAATCATGATGAATGCAAGGAAAATTGTGGTACCCATAATCATCGGATAATCGCGGTTGGTAATCGAATCCACGAATTTGGAGCCAAGTCCTCCGATGGTAAAGATCTTCTCTACAACAAGAGAGCCAGTCAGGATGCCGGCGATCAGGGGTCCGACATAGGTGATAACCGGAATCAGGGCATTCCGCAGGGAGTGAACAAAGATCACCTTCCACGGATGCACACCCTTTGCCCTTGCAGTACGCACATAGTCCTGCCCGAGCACATCCAGCATGCTGGTTTTCGTAAGACGCGTGATATAGGCCATCGGAGACAGGGAAAGTGCAATGACCGGAAGTACATAGTTCGGATTGCTGGTGCTCCAGACCGGAACCCATCCAAGCTGGATGCAGAACACAAGGAGCAGAAACGATGCCGCAACAAAGCTCGGCATTGCGGTAAACAGCGTAACAAAGAAAATGATGATGTGATCCGGCCACTTATTGCGATTCAGTGCCGCAACACAGCCAAGCACGATGCCGCAGATGAGTGCCACAAGGACAGCCATCAGACCAAGCTTCGCAGAAACGCGGAACGACTCGAAAATCGTCTGGGAAATACTGCGTCCCGTCTTCAGAGATATACCAAAATCTCCGTGAAAAAGATTCTTCATATAATTTGCGAACTGCACCTCTACGGGTTTGTCCAGACCATAACGGGCGTTCAATGCCTGCATGACTGCCTCAGACTTCGCCTTCTCACCGTTGAACGGTCCGCCGGGGATCGCATTCATTGTGAAAAAGGTAATGAAGCAGATGAGGAACATCGTAACAACCGCCAGCAGCACACGTTTTACAACATACTTAGCCAACTTTCTTTCCTCTCTTCCATAAAAAAATATTGCTCGCTATCCAATGGCATCTGTCCCCCGGCCCCCTTTATTGCCGGCTGCAAACAGATACAATAAAACACAATGGCGCCGCTGTTCCCTGCGCCATTGCGCTCATAGCTCTGCTGAAAAGACATCTGTCTTTATGTGAAAGACAAAAGGTATTGTAACGGCTCTTCCGCTTTATGTCAATAAAGGGATGACGTATCGCAGTCTTTCGCTCCGTCTTTCACCCAGTCTCTCGTGATCTGCAGAAAATCATCCGGAATTGCCGAAGAGATGGATAACTTCTCTCCGGAGAATGGTTGTCTGCATTCCACGGACACCGCATGGAGAAGTGCTCTCTTACTTCCTTCTCCGGTTCCTTCCGGCATGGATTTTACATGCTGACAGACGCCCTCATCCTTATATATTCCCTGCTGCCGCAAAAATCCCTCCTGCTGCGCCGACCTTCCGTAGAGTGTATCTCCGCACAGGGGATGTCCGATCCCCGCCATATGCACACGGATCTGATGCGTTCTTCCGGTTTCGATCTGAAATCTCACAAGAGATTTCCCATCTCCTTCCGCAAGAACCCTGTAATGTGTCACCGCGCGCATTCCTGCTGTACAGGTTCTCATTTTCATAAGAACTCCGGGCACCTTCTCCATATCCAGGTCAATGGTGCCGCATGGTTCTTCCTTGGGAAACGCTCCCTCACAGATCCCCAGATAGGTACGAATGAAAATACCCTCCTGGCGCTGACGCTGCAATCTTGCTGCCGCCGCCCTGCTTCTTGCAAAAACAAGAACTCCTGAGGTCTCCTTGTCCAGCCTTCCGATAATCCGAAGCCCCGAGGCATCCGGACCGGCATCGCGCTGCAGGTACCAGGTCAGATAGTTGGCAATCGTGTCCGCATAATGTCCCGGGCACGGATGCACCACCTCTCCCGCCGCCTTGTCCACGGCGATCAGATCCTCATCTTCATATAAAATATGAATCGGACCGGGGGACGCGATGAGCTTTCCTGCATCCTTTTCCTCCGGGAGCCGGACGCGAAGAGTCTGTCCCGGCTGCATGCGCTCCGACACGTGAATGAGTCTCCCGCCGCAGGTGATGCCATCCTCCAGAAATTTCGCAGCGCTGATTTCATGTCCCGTCACACGGACGCAGTTCTTCAGAACCAGATTGACAAGACCGCCAGCCGTCCGGTCCAGATCCTCCGGCAGCAGCGTGTAGGATAATACCTTGTCCATGCTCAGTACACCGTGAGGTCATGAATCCATTTGCCGCGGCGTACCAGCACAAAGCCAACGGCCACCTTCAGAATTTCAACTGCCTGTACCGCCAGGTACAGCGGCAGAATGGGAAGTGCCGTGAAGTGGATCAGAGTCGCTGCAAGCGGAAGAGATACCGCCCACACAAAGCCGCAGTCGAAGAAGAACGTAATCCAGGTCTTTCCTCCGGAGCGCAGCGTGAAATACGACGCATTTTCATAAGCATACAGAGGCATGCAGACTGCGCTGATCCGGATCAGGCCGGCTGCAAACTCCCGCACCGTTTCCGTTGTGTTGTAAATCAGCGGGAAGAACGGGGCTACAAGGAAAAGTCCGGTTCCGCTGATGAGGCACAGGAAGACGGAAAACGCCGCAAGGCGGTAGGCATCGTCCTTCACCTCCTTCAGCCGTCCTGCTCCAAGCTCCTGGCCGAGCAGAATGGAAATGGCTTCTCCCATCGCAATGAAGGCGATATTGAAAACGTTGCAGATGGTGCTTGAAATATTGAAGGCCGCGACGACATCGAGTCCCCGAAGAGAATACTGCTGCGACATCACCGTATTTCCAAGAGACCAGAGCGTCTCATTCAGAAGAAGCGGGAACGCCCTTATGACAATACGAAGTGCCAGATCCCCCGGCACATAGAAGCCCCGGAACAGTCCTTCCATGTAACGGTTCTTCTCCAGATGCCGGAGAAGCCACACGAGCACGAACAGAAATTCCACGAATCTTGAGATGTTGGTTGCAATTGCCGCGCCGACAACTCCGAGTACGGGAGCTCCGAATTTTCCGTAAATCAGGATATAGTTTCCTGCAAGATTGACAAGAACGGCAACCACACCTGCCTTCATCGGCACAATCGTCTCGCCCGTTTCGCGCAGTGTTCCGGAGAGCACCTGTGTCGCGGCAAAGGGAAGCATTCCGACCAGCATAACCCGCAGATATCCTTCTGCAGCCGCCATGGTGGCCGCAGCATCTCCTGCCGCGCTGTCTCCCTTCAGCCACATGCCGATCAGGCTGCTTCCGCCATTAAAAAACAGGAGCGCCGCGCCTGCCGTCAGCACCAGTGCCATCACGATTTTGATTCGCATCGTATAGCGAAGGCCCTTTTCATCGCCCTTTCCCGCAAACTGAGCCGTAAAAATCCCGATGCCCGCCAGACCTCCGAAAACCATCAGGTTATACACAAACATCAGCTGATTGACAATGGCAACGCCGGACATCTGGTCGGTTCCCACCTGTCCCACCATGATGTTGTCCAGCATGCCGACAAAATTCGTAATTCCGTTCTGAATCATAATCGGAACCGCCACCATAAGAACGCGGTGGTAGAAATCCTTCGTTCCGATCAATTTGCCCTTCTTCATAACAATACACTCCCCTTGCTTCTATAAAAAAAATACGATTTCTTCTGCTTTATTTCTTTTTCCTCTTCCGATCCCTTTTCGGCTTCCGGTAGCGATAATAAATGTTGCGCACGACAAGGAACATGCTGGCGCCCAGTGCAAACACAAAGCCGGCGGCACCCAGCACCGGAATTCCCATCACCTTCGGCTTCATGTCGGTCGTGCAGATGATTGCCGAGGCCATAAGAAGCGCGGCGATGCACACACCGATGACAAGATTTCGCACAAGAGCATACGCGACTACCGTAAATTCGTCCTGAGCTCCCAGAATAATGTTCACCTTCGATCTGCCATTCAGAAACTCATTCAGAGAATCCGCCGTAAGAGAGGGGATCTCTGCTCCCTTTCTCGCCGTGCGGTACAGGAGACGGCCACTCTTCTCCAGCTCCTTTTTCCAGTCAAGCTGGCGGACCGAATCCTCCGTAAACCGGGTGACTGCAATCTGGAACATGTTGATGTCCGGACTGATCTGCGCAAGCACTCCCTCCACATGCGCAAGTCCCCGGCAGAGCATGGTGACGCCGTGCGGGAGACTGATCCCGTTCTCCTTCATGATCTCCATGAGATCCGCAAGAACCTGCGCGATATCGATGCCGCCCATCGCGGCGGAGCCATAATCATCCAGGAATTTTCGGAGGTCCTCCCAGAGCTTCGCCCGGTCCGGCTTCCCTCGAAACTCACCGATTTCAAGGACCGCATTTTCCACCATGCTGATGTCATGCAGTGCGATTCCCTGCACGCCCTTGACCATGACGCGGCGGTCCTTCTCCGATAGCCGTCCCATCATCCCCATGTCAATCCAGACGATCCTGCCGCCGCTGACCTTCACGTTTCCGGGATGAGGATCCGCATGGAAAAAGCCGTCATCCATCACCTGCTTGATGAAGTTGTTGACGTACTTCGTCCCGATCTCATGAAGATCGTAGCCGCCCTCCGTCAGAGCTTCCCGGTCATTGATGGCCACGCCTTTCACATATTCCATCACAAGAACACGGCTCGTCGTATATTCGTGGTAGAGTCTCGGGCAGGTCACATAGGCGATGCCCTTGTTGTTCCGGGCAAACTCCTCCATGTTGGCGGCTTCCTTCAGGAAATCCATCTCCTCCTGGGCAACGCTCCAGAGCTCATCCAGGACCATGTTCAGATCCACCAGATTCTTCAGGTCGCCGACAGGGGGCATCAGATGAACCAGCCTGTGCAGCAGACTGATGTCTCTTGCCATGACATCATAGATGCCCTTTCTCTGCACCTTGACGACAACGTCCTCACCGGTTTTCAGCACCGCCTTGTGCACCTGCGCAATGGACGCAGACCCGAGCGGTGTCGGATCGATGGAGGCAAAAACCTCGTGCCAGCTCTGGCGATAGGAGCGGTTGATGACCTCCTCCACCATCTCAAACGGCATTGGCGCAACCTCAGAATTCAGCTTCATCAGTTCGTCGCAGTAACGCTTCGGGAGAATGTCCGAGTGGAGGGACATGATCTGACCAAGCTTAATATAGGTCGGCCCCAGTTCCTCCAGAATGACCCGAAGCTTTTCCGGCGTAATCCCTCTCGTGATCTTGTTCCGGGACAGCACCTGCCGGATTTCCTTCATTCTGGAGCGATTGTCCGCGGCTTCCTCCGCTTTCTTTCTGCTCTGCTCTTCCTGTTTCATTGTTTCTGCGTTCTGAGGCATATGCACGTACCCTTTCCTCAAGCTGCCGAAAAAAAGAGCCGCAGACCATTCTGCGGCTCTTTCCGAAATCTGTGCGGATTCTGCGGCAGCTTATTCCGCCGTCTCCTCCGGCTTCTCTGCCATCTCTTCCTCAGCCTTTGCGATCTGAGCCTTCAGCTTCTCAAGATCCTCTGCGGAAAGTCCGGCAACAAGATCGGAGATGTTCTTCTCCTTCTTCTGAGCCTCGGCCTGTTTCTTCTTCTCCTCTGCATTATGCTTCAGCTCCTGATTCAGAGCCTTTCCCTGCTCCACAGTGAGCTCGCCCTTCCTGACAAGATCACCAAGAATCTCACCCGACTTCTCTACCGACGTAGCCGCAGCACCAATTCCAAGCAGAAAGAATTTCTTAATTCCGTCTCCAAGTTCCATAATGTACCTCCCATGATGACTTTTCTGTCTACTGAATGATGATCCCCAACCGTTCAGCAGCCCTCGGACTGTGCTGAACAATTACATTATAACACCCATGATCTTCGGCAGGAAGATGATACCTCCAATGATTGCCGACATAATTGCCGCAATCAGAACCGCACCTGCTGCCGCATCCTTGGCCTTTTTTGCAAGGGGTCTGCGCTCTTTCGTCACGAGATCCACCACGGCCTCCACCGCCGTGTTCACGCATTCAAGGCCCATCACCATCCCGAACAGGATCAGACAGATGATCCACTCCTCCTTCGAAATATGCAGAAGACAGCCAAGCAGGATGACAAGAACCACTGCCGCGCAGTGAATCTGCATGTTCCTCTCCCTCCGGATTGTGTGAAAGATTCCCTCAAACGCATAGCCAAAGCTTTTATAAAGCGGAGCCTTCCGTTCTCTCTTATCCTTCCTGTCCTTCATTGCAATCCCCCCTTGTAAAATCCCCCTGTTAAAAAATCCCTGTTAAAAGACTCCTCTTAAAAGACTTCTCTATGCCTCCGGAAGCTTCACCTCATGCTCCGTCCGAACGCCCCTCGCAAAGGCATCCGCAGCTTCAAAACAGCCCTCCACCATGTGGCCAACCGCCTGCGTGGTATAGAAGGCAGTGTGCGGGCTCAGAATGACATTCGGGAAGGAGCGAAGAAGCGCCATATCCCTGTTTGCAATCACATCGCCGATCCGGTTGTAATAATAGAGTCCGTCCTCCTTCTCCAGTACATCCAGTGCTGCGCCGCCGACCTTTCCGCTCTCCAGTGCCTCCACCAGTGCATCGGTGTCAATGAGCTTTCCTCTTGCCGTGTTGACAATCCGGACGCCGTCCTTCATCCGTGCAAAGGCCTCCCTGTTCAGAAGGTGGTAGTTCTCCTCCGTCGCGTTGGTGTGAAGCGTAATGACATCCGATTTTTCAAAAAGTTCCTCGAGGGATACATAAGCGGCATATTTCTTCACCGCTTCATTCTGATAGGGATCGTAGCACAGAATCTTGCAGCCAAAGCCGGAAAGATGCTCGATGACCGTTCTTCCGATTTTGCCCGTTCCGATGACGCCGACGGTCTGGAAGCTGATGTCCTCCCCGATCTTCTCCTTCAGAGAATAGTCCTGCAGCTCGGCCCGCTTCAGGATGCTGACAATTCTTCGCTGCAGCATCATCGCCAGCATAATGGCATAGTTGGCAACACCTGAGGGCGGATAGCTGACGTTGGAAACGCGCATGCCGCATTCCCGGGCCTTTGCAAGGTCCACATGGTCATAGCCGATGGACCGGCAGAGGATATACTTCACTCCGATGGACGCAAATCTCTCCACCATTGCTGCCGACATGTCGCAGGGGGTCATGCTGATGGCATCGGCTCCTTTTGCCAGAAGATAGTTCTCTTCGTCCGGATAATCCGTCGTAAAATCAAATTCGATCCCGTACTTCTTTGCATACTCGCGCGCAAACGAAAGCTCATCGAATTTTCTCAATGCGTAAAAATAAATTTTCATTCCGTCATTCCCTCCTGTAGTAATTTCCGCCGGTCACCGGCAGCTTCTTTTTATTCCCTTGTACCTCGTGATCATACCACGTTCTGATGCCAAAGGAATGCTTTTCCCCTTCCTGTGGTAAAATAACCGTATGAATACATCGTCAGAAAATCAGGACATCAGAAAAGAGCATTTCTAAAGAGATGCCTTCTGGAAGGAGGATGCAGATGACACCCGAAATTCAATCATTATATAAACTCTGGCTGGACCGCCTGGATCCTGCGGACCCGATGCATGAGGAGCTTGCTTCCATCGGGGGAGACGAGGCAGCGATCACAGACCGCTTCTATCAGGAAATAGTTTTTGGAACCGCAGGACTTCGCGGCATCTGCGGCGCAGGAACCAACCGCATGAACACGCTCACCGTTGGACGCGCCACGCAGGGCATCGCCAACTACATTCTTCACTCCGGCGAGAAGATTTCCCGCGGCGTAGTCATCGCCTATGACTGCCGCTATCACTCCAGAGAATTTTCCGAGCTGAGTGCACAGATTCTCACCGGAAACGGCATCAAGGTGTTCCTGTTTCCTTCTCTTCGCCCGACTCCCGAGCTGTCCTATGCCATCCGGAAGCTCGGTGCCGTTGCAGGCATCAACATGACGGCCAGCCACAACCCCAAGGAATACAACGGCTACAAGGTCTACTGGGCAGACGGTGCACAGATTTCCGGTGCCGTGTCTGACGGCATGCTCGCAGAAATTCAGAAGCTTGACCTGTTCGATTCCTTCGGCAGCCTTTCTCTGGAGGAGGCAAAGGAAAAGGGGCTTCTTACCATGCTCGGCGAGCCGATGGACCGGGACTACCTGGACTACGTAAAGTCCATGGCACAGCGTCCGGATTCTGAGCTCGACAAGACCGTTCCCGTTGTCTATACACCGCTCAACGGAGCAGGGAGCCTGCCCTTCTCGCAGGTTATGGCAGAGCGCGGCTTTACAAGCTTCCTTCTCGTTCCGGAGCAGACGGAGCCGGATCCGGAATTTACCACAGTCGGCTACCCGAATCCGGAGGATCCGAAGGCCTTCCGTCTTGCCGAGGAGCTTGGGAAAAAGACCGGCGCCGAGGTTCTCATTGCAACCGATCCGGACAGCGACCGCATGGCGATCGAAATCCCGGACGGAAAGGGCGGCTATCGCCCCTTAAACGGCAATCAGACCGGTGCTCTTCTCATTGCTTACATGGCAGAAAGCCAGAAGGCAGCGGGCAGACTTCCCGCGAAAGCCGCAATGATCAAATCCATTGTGACCGGAGATTTCGGACGTGTCATCTGTGAAGCTTACGGCATTCATGTCTTCGAGGCGCTGACGGGCTTTAAGAATATCTGCGGCCGCATCCCGCAGCTTGAAGAGGAAGGCTATTCCTATTTCTTCGGCTACGAAGAGAGCATCGGCTGTGCTCCCGGCGAGCAAGTTCGCGACAAGGACGGAATCCTTGCCGGAATGCTGATTGCAGAGATGGCGGCCTGGTACCGCAAACAGGGTCTCACACTCGCAGATGCGCTGGAGCAGCTCTATCAAAGGTACGGATATTTTGCAGAGAATCAGATTTCCATTGTTCTGAAGGGGCAGGAGGGCGCAGCCCGCATCGGGCGCATCATGGACGCCTTCCGCGCAGGAAAGCCGCAGAGCTTCGGACGCTTCTGCGTCGCGGAAACCATCGACTATCTGCACGGTTATCAGGACATCCCCGCAAGCAATGTCCTTCGGTTTTCAATGACAGACGGCAGCTGGTTTGCTCTCCGCCCGTCCGGAACAGAGCCCAAGATCAAGTTCTATTACTACGCAGTAAATTCCGATCCGGCGGTTTCCGCAAAGGCGGTCCGGGATATGATTCAGGCCGTCACGGAAATGATTGATGCCGTGAAATAAAAAATCGGGATCCCCTCCAGGCGAATACCCATATGACTGGTATCCGTTTGGAGGGGATCCCTTTTCTGTTTCCGAAATATTTACTGCTGCCTGTCCTTCCTTCCGGAGCACGCTCCGTCCGAAATCTGTATCAGCTTCTCTGCAATTCTCCTGCTTCCGAGCCCGTCTGTCAATGCATGCATGCGGGCGGATTCCTGCTGTCTCAGAAGCAGAGCCTCGCCCGCACTGCGCTCCGAAAGCCACAAAGCCACGTTTTTTTCCAGCTCTGCCAGAACCTCCTGGCTCCGGATATCGCCCAGATAAGTGACCGCGCCGGCCTCTGCCATCTGCTTCGCAAAAAGCTCCTGATTGTCCGACATGGAAAAAGCAAGCGTCGGCACTCCGGCCGCACAGAGCTCATACAAGGTTGTCCCTGCTGCCGAAATCGCAAGATCGCAGCCAAGCAAAAGCTCTGCAACCTTCTTCACGCGAGGATACCCCGGTGCCATCACTGCCGTTTCCGGCACGCACTGCACCAGTTTCTGAAGGCGCTTTGCCATGCCATAGGGATCTGTTCCGCCCGTGGAAATCAGAATTTTCCTTACAGAAGGCCGGACTGCCGGCCTCAGATCCGCAAACTGCTCCCGAAGAGGCGCATATTTCGGTCCCAGAAGCCGGAATGGCGCTTTTTGATAGAAGCTTTGCAGGCTCTCAGCGTCCGGATCATAATTGATCACAAGATCCACCGCCGGATCAAAGGCTCTTTCATCATCGAGAAAGGCAAGCCCCGGTGCCGGATTTTTCTCTCTCTGTTTTTCCTGCAAGGAAGCTGCAAGAGTGCTCCGAAGCTGTTCGAACCAATCTCCGGAAACCGCATAGGAGTCCACCAGAATCCAATCCGGCTGCTCCCTTTCCTCCAGCTTTGCAAGCAGCGGAAGCTCTTCGTCCGGCTTCCCGTAGGGAAGTCCCAGAACGGACACCTCCCATTCATCCGGGTTTCCGGAAAGCCTCTGCAGCCAGCTTCTGCTCTCCTCCTCCGCAAGAACAAAACGCACCCTCGCGCCAAGCCTTCGAAGCTCGCCCGCGACGGACAGCGTGCGGGCCAGATGTCCGGATGCGATCTCTTCATTTGCGTCCGCGCGGATCCAAATTCTCATTATCTGCTCTCTCTTCCCTGCCGGTCACCGACAGCTTACGAAACAAAATCTCCTTCACGAAGCGGCTCTCCGCGCTCCAGGCGGTGCGCCGCTCTTTTGCCGAGGATCTCGTCAATGCGGGCAGGCGAAAGTCCGTCCCCCGGCCGGATGGACCGGATATTGTCGGACGTCAGAAGCTCTCCCTCCGCCACATCCTTTACCACAAACAGAGAACGGACACCGCTGTGCTCCTCCTCCTGCTGCGGCGTCAGATGATAATCCGACACGCCAAGTGCCTTCTCCACACAGCGAATGTCACGAACCATCGCCGCAAATTCCTCCGGCTCCATGGAAAAAGCGCCGTCCGGACCGCCGTCGCTCCTCCTGAGTGTCATGTGCTTCTCCACCATGCAGGCTCCAAGAGCCACCGCTGCCACCGGAACCGCAGAGCCCATCGTGTGATCGGACAGGCCGCACAGCGTTCCGTAGGTCTTCCCGAGCTCCGGCATCATTCTGAGATTGACATCCTCATACGGCGTCGGGTACGCAGACACGCATTTAAGGAGGAGAATCTGCTGGTTTCCTTCCTCACGGCAGGCCTGCACCGCAGCCTCGATTTCTTCCTTATGTGCCACGCCTGTCGCCAGAATCACCGGCTTCATCGTTCGCGCGCACTGGCGGATCAGCGGAATGTCCGTGATTTCATACGACGCAATCTTATACGCCGGCATCTTCATCTCTTCCATAAATTCCACCGCAGTGGGATCAAACGGAGAGGAAAAGCAGGCCATTCCAAGCTTCTCCGCTTCCTCCTTCAGCCTCGGCTGCCAGTCCCATGGCGTATACGCCTCCTCATACAGGCCGTGCAGCGTCTGCCCATCCCAGAGCGTTCCGCCCGTAATGCGGAAATAAGGCTTATCGCTCTCTATGGTGATCGTATCCGCCGTGTAGGTCTGGAGCTTCAGCGCATCCGCGCCGGCCTCTGCCGCCGCATGCACGATCTCCACAGCTCTGTGAAAATCCTGCAGGTGGTTGGCGGACATCTCCGCCACAATATAGGTCTTCTCTCCCGGTCCTATTTTTCTCCCGTCAATTGCAAGCTGTTCCATTTCGTTTTCCTCGTATCTGTTCCCTTGCAGGTGCTTTTCCCTGCATCCATTACGTCCAATGATTCCCCGCAAGAAACTCGTCGTTTGTCCAGGGATCCCGCGCCGTATAGAGCGTTCCATCCTCTTTTTTTACCAGCACAGCCGGAAAATAGTGGATGAAAAGAGGTGTCAGGCAGATGGTGTATCCGCCGGCAAGGTCATAGATCACAAGGTCCCCTTCCTTCAGCTCCGGCGCATTTTCCTCCTCAAACAGGCGGTCATACTCCATGCAGGTTGCTCCGCAGATCATCTGCGAGGGAAGCGTTTTTCTTGCTCCTGCCCTCCCGTCGCCTGCTGTCTTATATTCCAGATGATGCGGGTACCATCTTCTCGTCACCTGCGGATTCAGGTTCACGCGGCTCCCGTCCGTCACCACGTACACGTGCTCTCCGATCCGTTTCACATCGCGCACGGAGGTCACAAAGGTAAAAGAAGATGACACCATCGAAACTCCCGGCTCCAGGATCAGTGCTGTTTTCTCCGGGTCAAAATACTTCTTCAATTCCCCGGCGATTGCAGGGACGTAATCACGGAAATCCGGCTTTCCCTTCACGCCGCCGTAATAGCCGCCGCCCATATCAATGTAGGAAAGCTCCTTCAGATCGTACTTTTTCGCAAGAGACACCGCAAAAGCCGCAACCGCCGCATATGCCTTCACCGAGCGCGACTTGGTCGACGAATGAAGATGGAGTCCCGCAATCAAGACTCCGGGTATGCTGCGAAGCTTTTCGATCACGGCCGCAAGGCTTCCGTTCTCCTCGCAGTAGCCAAACCTGCTGCCCTCTTCCTCTGCAGGAACCTCGGACGGCACCAGTTTCCGGAAATCCACATTGACCCGAAGACCGACGCGGAGGGGTCTGCCGGTGCATTTCTTCGCCATTTCCGAAAGCCATTCCGGCTCCATAGAAGAATCCAGATTGACAAGTCCCCCATCCGAAAGCGCCTTTTCAAAAACGCATCTGTCCTTGATGGGACCGTTGTAAATCACCTTATCCGGAGCAAAACCGATTCGCATCGCCAGATCATATTCCTCTGCGGAAACCACCTCCGCCCAGAAGCCGTTCTGCCGGAAATGATTCAAAAGCCACGGGAGCGAATTGGTTTTCACCGAGCAGGCCGCAACCGAGTTTTTTCCCCATCCCGACTCCAGAGCGCCCTTAAGAAGCGCAATGTCCTCATTCAGTTTCTGTTCTTCAATTTCATAATAAGGGGTTTGCATCAGGCGTTCTCTACCTTCTTTTCTCTCAAGGGGTTGGCATGTGTCTGCGCATTCATTCGAATGTATTTCTGTTCTGCGAGCTCCCAGTCTTCCATTGTATCAATGTCCTGCACTTCCTTCTCCGGCAGAACCAGCGGAACCATGTCCTCCACATCCGTTGTCCGGGCGCGGAAAAAGGCATCGCTTCTGCACGCATAGAACTGACCGGCGTCGTGATAGATTTTATCCAGGTCCTGCGATCTTGCCGTCTCATACTGCGGCATCCACCTCGCCACACACCCGTTTCGCACGACAAAGCCCCGCTGCGGCGGATAGGAGAATCCAACCACAGGAAGAACCGACTCATGCTCATCCAGCATTTCCATCGCGGCCTTCAGACGCTCCGGCGTAAGAAACGGGGCCGTCGGATAGATGCAGCAGAAGCGCTCCACAGGATTTCCCAGCTCTGCATAGGTCTCCAGAACCTCCGCGATGACTTCGTCCGTCGTCGCATAGTCTCCCGCCGTCTTTTCTGATCTCCGAAACGGCACCGCTGCGCCGTATCGGATTGCGATCTCTGCAATCCTGTCGTCATCCGTGGAAACCATCACCTCATCAAACACGCCGCTTTTCAACGCTGCTTCTATGGAATAGGCCAGAATCGGATTTCCGCAGAACTCCTTGATATTTTTCCCGGGGATTCTCTTGCTGCCGCCCCGCGCGGTAATCATCGCCAGATTTCTCATCTCTTCCCACCATCTGTCCTTATGCCTGCACACGGAATTCCGCGCGGAGCTTCTCATCCGCCGCATCCAGCTGTGCGTCATTTTCCCCTTCCAGGATATAATAGCCGCGGCCCATCACCGAGGCGCCGTCTCTTACCTCCGCCAGCTGATCTCCGGGCCTGATATGACAGACGTAGTCCAGCAGAGGATAACGCTCCTTCAATTCCCCGGGATCCGGCACGGACCGGACCGTTCCCTTTGCAAGGTCAAAATACCGGATCAGCAGCTTTCTTGTCTTCTCCGGCCGGAACAGCCCTTCTGCATTCTCATTCCGGCTGTCCATCAGCTCCGGGAGTGCCAGCTTCAGAAAATCCTCCACCAGCGTTACACCGGTCGAGAGAGGGGTGAACAGATTCGAAAGGTTATGTCCGGAGGGTCTTGCCGAGGTTTCAATGACAAACGGCTCATCCGTGAGCGTTCCGTCCTCTCTTCTTTCCCGAATCAGATCCGCATGCACCACGCAGTTTCGAAAGCCCATGGCCTCGCCGGTTTTCTGCATCAGCCGGCAGCATTTCTCATAGAAAGCAGGCTCTTCCTCCGGAAGCTGCGCATAGTATCCCACACACTGCCGGTAAGGCGGCGGCGTATTCTTCTTGCGGCGAAGCAAAACCATCCGGAATTCTCCGTCCACATAGGCTCCGTCCACGCCGTACTCCGGTCCCGGAATGCAGGTTTCCGCGATGTAATCCTCCGGAAGTCCGGTGTCTTTTCCGAGCTCATATTGAAGGAAGCATAAAAGCTCCTGCCGGTTTCCGCAGATTTCCACACCGCGGCTTCCGGAGCCAAAGCGAGGCTTTACAATCACGGGAAACCGGGTCATCCCGGAAAGCTCTTCTTCCCGGACCTTCTGCCCCTCTTTCAGCAAAACAAGCTCCGCATTCCGAAGTCCTGCTTCTCTCATCGCCTGGTGGAACCGGTATTTGTCCGTGCATTTCTCTGCGGCTGCCTGTGAAACTCCGGCCAGATGATACCTGTCGTTGACAGCGCCGATGGTAGTCAGGCAGTGCCCAATGGGTGCAGGCACCACCACGCAGGGCTGCAGCCGGTCTGTAATCTCAAACACCCTGGTCAGATCATTGATGTCCACTGGATAAGCCTCATCGGCCGCCGGCAGCCCCTTTGCCTTTTCGTTGCCATCCATGGCATCCACCCAAAGGCCATGCCGCTGCGCCGTCCGGATGGAAAAAACCGCTTCTTCATTTGCTCCGATTACCAGTGCCCGTTTCATCATTTCCTCTCATCGTCCATCCCGCAGATGCATTATCTGCAGATGATTTATCTGTAGATGATTTATCTGCAGATGTTTTTGCATGTGCGTTATCCGCAGATGCTGCCTCCGCACAGGATGTGCTCTCCCTCATAAAACACCGCCGCCTGTCCCGGCGTAATCGCCCGGACCTTACTGTCAAACCGCGCCGTCAGCTCATCCTCGCCGGTCCTTGTGATGGTGCATGGCACAGCTTTTGCTCCATAGCGGATTTTCCCTTCTGCGCGCCGGCTTTCTCCGATCGGAAGCTCCTTCTCCGAAATCGCCATAAAGTTCAGCTCCCGACAGGTCAGCGTATCCGCAAAAACATCCTCGTTCTCGCCGATATACACCGTATTGGTCCTTGCGTCGATCCCGGTCACAAAAACCGGATGTCCGAGTGCAATCCCAAGGCGCTTTCTCTGCCCCACGGTATAATGGATGATGCCCTTGTTCGGTCCAAGATCCGTTCCGTCCCGATAGACAAAGCGTCCTGCGGGCGGAATCCGTTCCGCAGCATTTCGCTCCAGATAGCCGGCATAATCATCGTCCGTGACAAAGCAGATTTCTTCGCTGTCCGGCTTCTTCGCAACCGGAATTCCCGCTTCCTCTGCCATTCTCCGGACCTCATCCTTATGATAATCTCCCACAGGCATCAGCGTGTGTGCAAGCTGTTCCTGTGTCAGGCGGTACAACGCATAGGTCTGATCCTTCGCTGCGGTCACGGAATTCCGGATCGTATAGCGTCCATTGGGGAGCTGCTCCACCCGGGCATAATGTCCCGTTGAAAGGTACCGTGCTCCAATCTCACCCGCCTTGATCCGAAGTGCCTCCCACTTCACAAACCGATTGCAGGCAAGACATGGGTTCGGTGTCCTCCCCTGCAAATATTCATCAATGAAGTAATCGATCACCTTTTCCTGAAAAACATCACGGAAATTCATCACGTAATACGGAATTCCCAGAAGTCCGCAGACACGTCTTGCATCATCCACAGCGCTCTGCCCGCAGCAGCCGCCCTCCCGCTCCATCTGTAAGGAGCAGGCCGCATCCCACACTTGCATGGTGACGCCGATCACTTCATATCCCTGTAATTTCAAAAGGTATGCCGCGACGGAGGAATCTACTCCGCCGGACATACCTACAACCACTCGTTCTGCCATCACATTCCTCAGTCTGCAGCCGCCGGTACTTCTGCCGGTGCTGCTGCCGGTGTTTCTGTCGATGTATCTGTCAGTACTTCTGTCGGTGTTTCTGTCGGTGTTTCTGACTCACCGGTTTTCTCCGACACCGCAAAAGCTTCCTCTGTCATATCAGGGCCTGCCTGCTCTGAGCCAGCACTCGCATCCGCTGCAGCAATAGGCTCGTCCGCAATCATGCTGCCGTCAGCTTCTGCAGTTTCCAGAGGTGTGCATACGTTTTCGTCAGCCTGGGCTTCCGGTTCGTCCGCAATCACCTGCGCATCCTCCGCATCCGCCACCGGTCCTTCCATGAAAAGCGTCGCATCCTCCTGCGGAGCAATCTGAAGCTCCGGCGAAATCTCGATCACTTCCTCAACCTGTGAGGTTGCACCTTCTTCCACCTTGACCGGATCCGGAACCGATCCGTTCTCAAACGGATAGATCACACCGATCTGTCTTCGGATTACGTCACAAATCCGCATCATCCGGATGGTCTCATCGTGCGTCATCTCCGGACACTCCAGCCATCCGTTCTCAAGAGCCATGCGGCAGGCCTGCAGCTCATATTCGTAGCCCGTGATTTGTCTGGGTCTCTTGTAGGAAGCGATCTTCTTATACTTCCCGTCATAGACCGTCATCCTCTCGAAATTATTGATGTTATCGATCACAAGATAGCCTTCTGTTCCGACAATGGTGCCCTTTCGATCCGTCGTCCCGAGCATCGTTGCGGTCAATGCAGCCATCCGTCCGTCCTTGTAAATCAGTGTCAGATTGTCCTGCTCATCCAGATGCTTGCTCGTATACGTGCAGGAAGCCTCCACGCGTAAAAGGTCATCTCCGAACATCATCGAGGCAAAGTTCAGCGGATATACGCCAAGATCAAGCAGGGATCCTCCTGCAAGTGCAGGCTCCACCATGCGCTCCTTGCCTCTGATCGCATACCCGAGGTTTGCCGACAGATAGACCGGCTTTCCGATGACGCCGCTCGCCAGAACCTCCTTCATTGTCCGGACAAACGGCATATATCTTGTCCAGATTGCCTCCGTAATGAAAACATTCTTCTCCTTCGCAAGACGGAACACCTCTCTCGCCTGTGCTTCGTTTACCGTAAATGCCTTCTCTACGAGGCAGGGCTTTCCATAGGAAATGCAAAGCTTTGCATGCTCAAAATGCTCAGAGTGAGGTGTTGCAATATAGACAAGATCCACCTTCTTATCCTGCAAAAGCTCCTCATACGAGCCATAAGCCTTCCGTACTCCGTTTCTTTTTGCAAAACCGGTTGCCTTGTCCAGATTTCTGGACGCTGCCGCATACATGCAAAAGCCCTTGGTTTTCCGTACCGTATTCGCCATCGTCGCGGCAATGGCACCGCACCCGAGAATTCCTACATTCAATCTGCTCATTTCAAACCTCCCATCCTG
>ERZ1031114.97-NODE-97-length-28967-cov-5.955659_pt1 | contig 28967 bp, 19 predicted proteins | sample MGYA00518740_ERZ1031114 | MGnify/ENA primary metagenome ERZ1031114 (study PRJEB33719, sample SAMN04261276) | wastewater metagenome | biome: rural village; feature: human; material: feces | host: Homo sapiens | place: El Salvador | collected 2013-01-14 ... | reverse complement strand
TTCCTTCGTAGTGTAATTTAACCTTGACAGGAGCATTTAACTTTGTTTTTGCTTCTGTCAAGGTTTTGCGACCTAATAGATCTCACCGGCCCAAAGCATCTTAAAGAAGTCACACACGTAGATGAGTTCGATATTCCCGGTTTTTCGTGTGAGCCGGTCGGTGGACACCAGAATCAGCCTTGCTTCCGGATGCTCTTCGGAAAAGCGGTTGAGTCCGGTCTTGTGCTTGGTTTGAACATCATCGGTGGATTTTATCTCAATCGCCACTTTGGCGTCACCGAGGATGGCATCTACCTCAATGTCTGAATATGTGTGCCAATATGAAAGATCCTTTTTCTTGTCGTTGTAACCCAAGTATGCGATAAGTTCCTGCATCACAAGATGTTCAAATGCGTGGCCATATTCAGGAGTGCCTGCTCTCAGATTATTCCTTCCCATCAGATAATTGACTATTCCTACATCGAAATAGTAAAACTTCGGGGCTTGCGTCAACTTTCTTTTGATCACTTTCCGGTAGGCAGGAATCTCATAGCCTATGAGCGTGTCATAGAGGATTTGGAAATATGCCTTGACGGTGTTCGCGGCCACGCCACAATCTGACGCGATGTTTTCATAGTTGATGATCTCGCCGTCGCTTATCGCCGCCACCTCCATAAATCTTTCGAATATACCGATGTCTTTGACGGCTGCCTCCTCAAGAATCTCTTCTTTGAGGTACACTTCGACATATCCTTTCAATCGCCTTTCTGCATTGTTTACCATATAATGCCTTGGAATCATTCCGTTTTGTATGGCTCGGGAAAGGTCATAATCCGGAATTTCGGCACTTACAAGAGGAAACAAGGTTTCTGGGATGGCGCGTCCACCAAGTGTGTTCGCTCCTCTCTTTTTCAGTTTTCTGGCACTTGAACCGCTCAGTATGAAATAGAGGCCTTTCTCGACCATCAAACTATGAACCGTGTCCAAAAGATCCGGCACTTTTTGAATCTCATCAACTATCACAAGTGTCTTTTCGGGGTATTTGTCAAGGGCCTCTTTGAATAGTTCCGGTTTGCGTTGAAGGCGCTTTCGCAGATCCGAATCAAGCAAATCAAAATACACCGCATCCTTAAACTTCTCTTTGAGAAGCGTGGATTTCCCTACCTGACGAGCGCCGAAAAGGAACATTCCTTCATCAAGACGGCTATCTATATCAAATATTCTATTATACATAGCATTAATTGTTTCCGTTCTGTATGGTTGCGGATTTTTTAATAATAACCGCAACTATGTTGCGAATATAATAATAGTATTGCAAAAATCAAGTGGTTGACTGACACCTTTTGTGCCCCAATCCTGTTTTTGCTATGGTGCAGGTTGCCGGTAAGGTGAACCTAAGGACGTCATTCCGCGCGGATGGCGTCGGCGGGGTTGGAGTGGGCGGCGTGAAGGGTCTGGAAGAAGATCGAGACGACTGCGATGAGGAGCGACACGGCTCCGGAGGCGATGAATATCCACGGGCTCAGTCCGATCCGGTACGAGAAGCCTTCCAGCCACTTGCCCATAATGAACCACGAGAGCGGCACGGCGAATATGAACGACACCAGAAGCGGGGCACAGAACTTCGTCAGGAGCAGGGACAGAACCTCGTTCGTTGTGCTGCCCATAATGCGGCGCACACCGATTTCCTTTTTCCGCTGCCTGATGAAGAACAGCGACATCCCGATGAAGCCGAGAATGGAGATGAGGACGGCGACACCTGTGAATATGCTCACGATCCTCATCGTATTCTTTTCCTCCGTGAGCGAGGCCTTGACGGTGCTCTCGATGCTCTGCACTTTCCAGTCAATGTCTTCGGTAGAACCGTCAACCTCTTTGACCAGGTCACAGAGCTTCTTCCTGGCATCAGGGGAGCCGTCAGTCTTGACCATAAAATTAGGATCCTCGATCTCATCCGTGTCCTTTACTGAGATGAGGAACGGCTGATAAGGGTCAAGGATGTTTGTCATGTGAAAGTTGGAGAACACGCCGGCGACCTGTGTCACGCTTCCGTCGCCCCATCGCACTTCGGAATCCCCGTCCTTGAGGGCCATTTTCCCCGCGAGCTCCTCGTTGATGTATTCCACATCTCCGGAGAGGTGGTTGTCCTTCAGAAGCTTGATACCCATAATGTCGATGAAGCTTTGGTCCCAGGTAGACAGGTAGGTTAAGATGTTATTGTTGTCCCTGTCCTTGCGAGGTTTCATTGAACGGTAGTTCCCGTCCAGGGATGTGCCTGAGAATGAGCCTATTTCCTGGACGAAAGGCTGACTTTTCAAGGCGTTCCGCATAACCTCGGGGTTGTCGGAACTGACGCGGAAGATGTTTTCCGTGTTGTAGCCCAGCGGAGCTTTGACCAGATGGTTCATCTGAAGCAGGATTGTCAGAGTCGCTGTCATCATCGTCATCGTGATCACGTTCTGAAGGATTATGAATATCCTGCTGAGCACCATCTTGGAGTGGTAGCGGAATGAACCCTTCACCACATCGATCGGCTTGTACTTGGACAGCGAGACAGTCGGCATTATTCCGGAGATGATTCCGGTCAGGACAATGAACAGCAGGCTGACCGAGACTGTGGAGAAGTTTATGTCCTTGAGGATGTCTATCTTTCCTTTGAAAAGAACGGCCATCTTGTCCTCAAGCAGCAGAGCCAACGCCCCTCCGATGATGAACGAGATGAATACCATCAAGGTGGATTCCCCGATCAGTTCCAACGATATTCCCAAGCCATCGCTGCCGAGAAGCCTTCTGGTGGCCATTTCCTTTGCCCGGAAGCCGGTGTTGGCGACGGTCAGGTTGATGTAGTTGGTGACGGCGAACAGGAGGATGGCCAGCACGACGGCCAGTAATATTCCTAAAAGACTCTTGTCGCCGGTCTGAAGACCCGCGCCAGTGTTCTGAGGGGCGAACATCAGGCCGTCGAGCGGGATGAGGGCGGCGTTGGTCTTGCCGTAGAAGTCGAACATAGGAATGCTCTCGGTACAGTAGTCGGTCAGGTCATCGATCTTGTCGTCGAGGTTGGCTCCCGGCCTCATCATCAGGAAGGACAATGTCGAACCCAACGGCCCGCTGACCATCAGGTCGTTGCGGAGTCTGTAGCCGAGGACCTGCGGTGCGCGTTCGAAATTGGCGATGACCGCTGTCTCGTTCAGCAGCACGGTCTTGTCCAGATCCTTGATGACCCCTGACACGGTGTAAACAAGCGAGCTGTCGTATGGGTCGCCATTGTCGTCACTTACGAAGACATAACGTGTCCCTTCGATTTGAAGCGGCTGGCCAAGAGCGTTGCCGTCAGGGAACAATGCCTTGGCAAGAGACTCTGTGACAACGCATTTCTCAGGGCTGTCCAAGGCGGTCTCACGGTCTCCTTCTATCATCTTAAAATCAAAGAATCTGAAGAAATTGGAGTCCGCGAGCATTATGTTGCCGGCGTTGTCTCCCTGTGCCTCCTCATATGTTATGTCTCCGTGTTTGATCTTTCCGTTATGCATGTAAACGCAGCAGACATCCTCTACTTCAGGGTACCTGTCCTTGAGGGAATGGGCGCAATCCGGCCACGACATAAGAGAGTTGTCTGTACCAAGCACGTAGATCCTTTCATGGTTCCTGTGCCATTTGTCAATGCTGAACTGCCGGTAGGTGTAGTCCCCGATCAGTATCACAAACATCAGCGAGAGCGCCAGTCCCACCACGTTGATCACCGCATAAAGCGGATTGTTCTTCAGAAACCTAAAGAAATATTTCATTGCCTCAAATTTTTTACCAACCTATTTTTAAACGCTTACTAATAACGGTTTTCACTAACCTTCACCGAAAGTCGTTTCGACAGGCTCAGCGGCCCTTGTCCGGCATGTTCACCAACCGTGGTTCAACGATCTCACCAACAATCAACAAATTCAACGTGCAATGTGTTGGTCACGATAACTGTCACCAGCTTGTCTTCCAGGAGATCGTTGAGTTTGTCGAAACGACCATCCGCAAAAACCGTCATTTGGCCAATCCATTACCATGCCAAAAGATTCAAGTGATTGTCATTCAGGGATATTCTTATTTTATGAATATGCAAAAGTGTAAAGAATCTTTACACTTACTGTAAAGATTCTTTACACTTTCCTCCGGTCGCTTCAAGTCATATAAGGGACTGATCCTGTTGAAGTGACCAACGCTTCGACAAACTCAGCGACCGGAAAGTCAAGTTCAGCGACCAATTGATTGCCTTCCCTTAGAATGGTTTTCCGTGCGTGAAAGCGTCCTTCCGGCGCACCGGCCGTCATATTCATCGGTCTCGTGAGCAGGAAGGCTTAGTCTGCGCACGGGAGAGCCTGTCGAGGTCGCCTCGGGAGCGAAGATCGGATTTCCGCGCACGAGGGTTTCGGATTCTGGGGCTTATAAATTAAAGTCTCACAGAGTGTCAGTGTTATGCGCTTTGACCGCAACTTGTTCATTTTCTGTTTTGCGGATATGGTAAAAAACTGTAACTTTACGGCCGAAAACAGTTTTGGTTTATGGAAAAATGTATCATCGCGGCGGTTGCCGACAACGGGGCGATCGGGAAGGACAACGATCTGCTCTGGCATATTGCCGAGGATATGAAATATTTCAGACGCACTACCACCGGGAATCCCGTGGTGATGGGTTTCAGGACGTTCCTTTCGATCGGCCGGCCGCTTCCTAAAAGGGTGAATATCGTTATCTCGACACGGTCTTGGGCTGATGTTCCGGAGGGCGTGAGTGTGGCCCGGAGCCTTGATGAGGCATATTCATTGGCGGAGAAGGCGGTTGGAGGTTGTGAGGCGAGTGTTGAGACTTCGGCGAAGAAGGTAAGTGTCGAGGAAGTGAATGCTGCGGACGTTGAAAGGAAAATATTCATAATGGGTGGCGGCGAGACTTACCGCAAGGCGCTTCCGACGGCGGACAAACTTTATATAACGCACGTTCACACAGAGATTGAGGACGCGGACACGTTCTTCCCGGTGATTGATCCGGCGATTTGGATGGTGGAATCGGAAGCTCCGTCCGCCACGGATCCTGAAACTGGTTATACTTACGAATTTAAAGTTTATAAAAGACGATTTTAGGTCACTTCGACAGGCTCGGCGACCATTTGATCGGTCACTGAGCCTGTCGAAGCACCGAAGCGTCAATAGCACATAAATAAAACGACAACCCGGCATCCCCCACAGGCCGGGCAAATAAACAAACTTAACGAATATGTCAGACAGAGAAAACTTCGGCAGCCGCGCTGCCGTGATTATGGCCTTCGCCGGCTCCGCCATCGGACTCGGCAACATCTGGAGATTCCCCTATATGGTCGGTGAATATGGAGGCGCGGCCTTCATACTTATCTACATAGTGTGCTCCTTCGTCCTTTCCCTGCCGATCCTGTTCTCGGAATCGGTGATCGGCCGTAAGACCCATCTCAGCACATTCGGCGCGATGAACGCCCTCGCTCCGCATTCCAAATGGAAATGGCTCGGTCTTCTGACGGTCGTCACCCCGCTGATCATCCTTTCCTACTACAGCGTGGTGGGCGGATGGGCCATTGAATATCTCGTCAAATCCGCCACTTTCAGTTTCACGCTTGACAAGGCCGAGGCCGTCACCGGGATGTTCGGCGAGTTCGCCTCTTCGGTCTGGGGACCGATAATCTGTTTGTTTATATTCCTGTCACTGACCGCTTTGATTGTCTTTCTGGGAGTCAAAAAGGGAATTGAGAAGTTCAGCAACATCTCGATTCCGATCCTGTTCGTGCTGATTGTCGCCATCGCCATCTATTCGGTCACACTTCCTGGAGCCGGCGAGGGAGTCAAGTATCTTGTCAAGCCGGATTTCTCAAAACTGACCCCAGGGGCATTTTCGGCGGCGTTGGGACAGAGTTTCTTCTCGTTGTCTCTGGGCGTGGGGACTATGCTGACATATTCATCATACGTCAGTAAGAATGAGAATCTTATAGTTTCAGGTGCAGGCACTGCCGTGTCTGATTTGATTTTCGCTATGCTGGCCGGATTCGCAATTATGCCGGCTGTGTTCGCCGCCGGAATCGCTCCGTCAGCCGGACCGGGACTCGTGTTCGAGACCCTTCCTTACATATTCGCTAAGATGGGTGCCGGCGGGCAGATTGTGAGTTGTCTGGTGGCGATCCTGTTCTTTCTGACCATTCTGGTCGCCGCGCTCACATCGTCCATCTCCATCCTTGAGGTCGGGGTCGCCTATCTTGTTGAGGAGAAGGGAGTTTCGAGGCACAAAGCATCAGTCGTGCTCTTCTTCGCCACGTTCGCTGTCGGGGTGCTCTGCTCACTGTCGTTCGGACCGCTGTCGGATGTGAAGATTCTGGGAGACGGGATATTCAGTTTCTGTGACAAAATGTGCTCCAATTACCTGATGACGCTCGGAGCCTTCCTGTTCTCGGTCTTTGTCGGCTGGAAGATGGACAAGAAAGCCGTCCGTGACGAACTCACGAACGGCGGTTCCATCAAGTTTAACAACAAGTTATTTCCGGTTGTCTATTACCTCATCAAGTATGTCGCTCCGGTGACCATCGCGGTGATCTTCATTACCGGGCTTGTCGGGTAGTGTTCTATTTGATCCTGAACCTGTAGATCTGTCCGTCGCGTGGCTGTCTGCTGACGTGCAGGGCCATGTAGAGCCATTTGCCCTTGACGTCCACGCCTTCCGGCTCATGATGCAGGTCGTTCAGGTTGACAGTTTTGACCAAAGTCTTTGTGTTCATGTCCACAGCGTGCAGTAATCTGTCGTGAGGCGGGTAGCCGTCTCCAAGGTAGGCGTAATGCCCATTGAGAACACTGCCCTGATATATTTTTATGCCAGGTACATAGAATTCATCCAGCGCATCGTCCTGCGTAAGGTGTACCTCACCGTTTTCATCAGAGTCCTTCAAGGTTGGAAGTCTGAATTTCTTTATCAGCTTCCGCATCTCGCCGCTTGACCCATAGGTGTAGATGATCTTGTTCTTTCTGTCTATGAACCAGTCGAACGACCCTGTGTAGCCCTCTCCGGTGTGGAAAAGCTTCTGCACAATCGTGCCCCCGTCCAAAGTGATGTCCGTGACATAGCAGCAGTGATCTCCCTTGCATCCTGAGATGTAAAGCAACGGGAATTCCGATCCTTTTTCCACTCCGAAGGATGCGTTGTTGCAGTGCGACTTGTTTCCTTCCAACATGAAAGTGGAGACGAACTTGTTCTTTTTCATGTCAATGACGACACACTGCCCCTTGTCGTGAAACACAAACCCGTATTTTCCCCAGATAGCAAACCCTTGTGTAGCTCCCTTGACCTTGACGTTATCCGGAGTCAATTTCCCAAGGTCGCACACAAATTCCGGTGTCAGTTCCGGCCCCTTGTATTCCTGAGCCGAAGCCATCAAACCAAAGAACAGCGCGACCGTCAGCGCCGTGAAGATTTTTTTGAGCATTGTCTTTAATGTTTTTGAATATGGTAAAGTTACGTCTTTCATTTCAGACCGCAAAGAAACAAAAGGCGGAATTGATTATCTTTGCAGCAAAACCGTACAACTATGAATCCAGTCACCGCAAGACTGTTGAGCCAGCAGTTGATTTGTCCTCAGTTCACTAAACCGGAGGAGGTTGTGTCGTGGTTCGGGGCGATGCAGGGGCAGGAGTACCGGATGGTCCGCTGGGCGGTGGCGATGCGGACCAAGAGTCCGTCTCTCAAGGCGTTCGAGAAAGCGTTCAACGAGGGGCGGATTGTCAGGACACATCTGCTTCGCTGCACTTGGCAACTGGTTGCGGGTGAGGATCTTGGCTGGATTCTGTCCGTTTGCCGGACGAAAGCCTTGTCCGGCCTTCGAGGCTGGATGAGCGCCAACAAGATCTCCATCCCGGCGGAAGAGCAGGAGCTGATTTCAGGAATATTCGAGGAAACATTGCTCCGGCAGCGTAGTGCCCGGAAGGCTGATTTTGTCGCCGCGCTCGCCGAAAGGGGAATCACGATGGACGATCACCGCCTGTCCTACCACATCCGTCTGGCGGAGCTTTCCGGACTTCTTTGCAGCGGCGACCTGCACCCGATGAAAAACACCTATTCCCTTGTGCGTGAGAAGATTGGAAATTCTTTGAATATCTCGGGAGAGGATGCCCTGGGAATGCTTGCCCGGAAATATTTCCGAAGCCACTCTCCGGCCACGTTCGAGGACTTCCTCTGGTGGTCCGGCCTGAATGTCAGCGACTGTCAGAAAGCTGTCGAAATCATTGGTGACGAACTCGTTAAGGAAACGTGGAAAGGCCGTGAGTTCTATATTCACGAATCCACCCGCACCAGAGGATTCCGCTCCGGAACGGTTCATCTCATCGCTCCGTATGATGAATATCTCATCGGCTACAAGAGCCGTGACATCGTCCTTCCGCCCGAGCATTCCCGCAAAGCCCACAGCAACAACGGAATATTCCAGCCCGTAATCGCCCTTGACGGCGAGATCGTCGGCAACTGGTCCCCGACCTCCAAGACCGGCTGCTTTGAAATATTCAAGGATGGACTTTCCATCCCGGAAGATGTCCTCACCACTCAGTTTGAAATTTACCAAAGATTCGCAAACCTCACTCGCTGAATTTGTAGCATGCTTCAGTAAGTTCAGAGGTATTCCCCTTTCCGCAATTTTTGTAACGTGAAAAATTCGGGAAGGGGAATACCTCTGAACTCCTCCACTATAACTTGCCTTAGGATTACAGCGAATGCAGAAATCCGAAGGCGTGGCTCCAGTTCTGGAAACCGAGGTCAGAAGCAGAAATCAGGATGTTGAAGTTGCCGGAGTCGTAGAAACGCATCTCAAGATCGTCATCCTCATCGAGTTGGAGAAGGTTGACAGCGTCAGGGAACTCCTCGCGGATCTCCTCGAAGTACGGCCGGCCGAGAATCTTGAAGCCATCGGCATCGTCCTCGCACTCGGCGAAGTCAATGGCCATAGCCGGCTCGGCGAGCTCCTGATCATCATCGTCCACAAGGATGCACGAATTGAAGGTCTCCATATTTATCTGCTTGGCGTACTTGACCTTGACCGCCTTCTTCGGCCAGCGACCGAGCGGAAAATGCTCAGGGGAATCGTAACCGATGAACTCATCGATCGCCGCAAAGAAATAGAGCATCCCCTCGTGCGGCAGCAGCCCCTCCTTGTCGAAAGGCGCGATGTCCTCGCAATCGATCTGACAGATGAAAGTGAGGGGATATTCTCCCTCCGTTCCATCCTCTTCCGTGATCTTCATCATCGGGTACTCCGCCTGAGGTGGCAGATCAGGGTTGCCCCACCATTTGCTGCAGCAGAAAAGGTTGGATTCCGTCTTTCTGGGTTTCAAACTTATTGCCATATTCTTCAATTGAGTAAAATAATTGTCCTCTTTTGGCATTCAAACATAAGATGGTTGCTATTAATAGGCGAGGACATTGTATTTCCTATTGGTGTTTATGCTTGCTTATGAGACATCCGCCACGATGGCCGTGACGTTGTCCACGCCTCCGTTCCGTTTCGCGGCGTCGATCAGGGCCGCGCAGCTTTCCTCCGTGGAGCCGGATGCCAACAGCCGTTCGATCGCATCATCCTCCAGCATATCCGAAAGACCGTCAGAGCAGATAAGGATCCTGTCCGACTCCATCAGCCGGTCGGTGATGTCCAGAATGTAAGCCTCTGTGTCGCAGCCCGCTCCAATGCAGTTGTACAAGGCCTTGCCGGCCGGAAGCGGAACCATATCCCTTTCGTGAAGTGTCTGGTCTGAGGTCAGTTGCCTCAGCATTCCGTCCCTCAGGCGGTACGTCCGGCTGTCACCGATGTTCACGAGCAGAGTCTTTCCCTGCATCCAGACAATTCCAGTCAACGTGCAGCCCATCGCCTTGCCTTGATGCCGCTCGCAGGCCTTGGCGTTGAGATTGGCGCTTATGCTCTCGATCTTCAGTTTCAATTCAAAGATAGGGTTGTGATGCTCCAGAGATTTGTCCAACAGGTAGGCCCGCAAGGTCTCCAGAGTGAACTGGCTGGCATATTCACCGCTCTCGTGGCCACCCATTCCGTCCGAGACAAGTAGGCAGAAGGTCTCATTTTCAGTGACTTCCTTTTCTATATTCAGAGAATTGTCCCTGATCAGGTACATCCCAGCGGATGCCATATCCTCGTTGTTGTCCCTTATGCGTCCGACATCCGAGACGCAGCTGATTCTTAGTTTCATAGGCTATTCAACTGTGAATTTTAATGTGGCTATCTTAAGTTTTTGACCCTTTCGGAGGGTGTACCATTTGTCTTTCTCCAACCTCACCCCGTCTATGGCCGTGCCGTTGGTCGAACCCAGATCGCAGATCTTCCACTCACCATCCATAAATGCGATCTTTCCGTGATGCCCGGAGACAAATTTACAACTTCCGAGTTCCGGGAATATCCCTTCGCTCCTTCCGAACCCGCCTTCCTTGACATAGAGTGTCATATCTTCCCCCTTCAAGGTCAGCAGGGCATCGAATATCTGGTTGAAATCAATTTTTTCCAATGGCTTGGGGGAATCCTGTCGCGCGGCCGTATCCATCGGCTTTGGAGAGTCAGATGGTTTAGAGTTTACGGCTACTTTTGCGCCAAAGAACTCTTCGGCGCTGACCAGCAACTCGCCGCAGCGAGGGCAGGAAGTTCCTTTCTTGGGCTGCCGGCACTCCGGGCAGAACATCAGATGCTTCCCGCAGAGATCACAGTAACGGCTGTCGTCATCGATCACACCTTGGCAGAACGGACATTTCATAGCAGATCCTCCTTTGTTATTGTCTTTGGTTTGGAACCCTCGTAAGCGACCTGTCTGTCAGCGCCTTCAGCTACGAGTTCCTTCATTTTTGAATATGCCCGGCCGGCCACCGCTGACTTGACTTTTCCGAACATATTCCTTACATCCCGCCCGTTGCCGAAGTCGAACGCGCGGTTGTCATACATATCTATGAAGCGGTCTTTCAGAATAGTTTCGGCCTCAGGCTCAATGGAATATCCTTCCTTGCGGCAATAAAGCCGGAATATGTCCATCAGCTCCTCGGGATTGTAGTCCTCGAATGTGATGGTCTTGGTGAAGCGGGACTTGAGTCCTGAATTGGAATCCAGGAACCGGCCCATCTCCCTCGTGTAGCCGGCGGCGATGCACACGAACCTGCCCTTGCGGTCCTCCAGCAGTTTCAGCAGCTCGGTCACGCTCTCGTTGCCGAACTCGTCGTGGTCGCCTTGGATCAATGAATATGCCTCGTCGATGAACAGGATTCCTCCCATCGCCCTGTCGATCGTCTCCCGTGTCTTCGGAGCTGTCTGGCCTTGGTACGGAGCCACCATGTCCGCCCTCGACACCTCGATCACATCCGGTCTTGCGATCACTCCGAGAGAGTACAGGATCTTGCCCATCAGCCTTGCTACAGTGGTCTTGCCGGTTCCTGGATTGCCGAGGAACAGATAGTGGTCAGGAACGATCGCGGTGAAGTCCCCGCCGGAAAGCTCGCTGTCCATCTTCTTCTGCCTCATCTCGTTGAGCATTGAACGGATCTCATTCTTGACGCTTTCCAATCCGATCAGTGAATCCAGTTCCGCGAGGCACTCCTCCTCGGAAGCCACTTTCGGCTCTTCGAACGGAATGTCCTCCGGAAGGATGGTGAAGAATGTTTCCTTGCCGACCTGGCTGTCAGGAAGCGCGTTGACCCTTGTTCCGATGTTCCCCAGCACGCTGTCGAGCAAATTCCTTGCCTCACGGGCATTGCCGAAATCCTTCCCCGACTTTTCCGCCGAGAGCTTCCGGAACGCCTTGAGGGCTTTGTCCAGAGTGCCACCTGCAAAGGAGTAGCCCTGCCCTTCGGCCATCCTGCGGAAGATCTCCGTCAGTTCCTCCGGCGTGTAGTCGTCGATGTTTATCCTGTGCGTGAACCGGCTGGCGAACCCTTCGTTGGCTCTCATCAGGTTCCGCATCTTGTCCTTGTAGCCGGCGCAGACCACCACGAACTTGCCCCGGTCGTTCTCCATCCGGACCATAAGCCGCTCCAGAGCCTTGATCCCCTCGGAATCAGAGCAATGGCCGGTGTCGTCGAACGGAGCGAGGGCGTAGGCCTCGTCTATGAACAGAACCCCGCCCATAGCCTCGTTCACAGCCTTGTCCATATTCTTGTCCGACTCGTTGGCGTAGGTGCTTACGATGTCCTTGCGGCTCTTCTCGATGACACGGTCTGTGGAGCATATTCCCATAGCCTTGAACAGCTTGCCGAGCACTCTGGCCACGGAGGTCTTGCCCGTGCCTGGGTTTCCGGTCAGGATGATGTTCACGGGACGGCTCGATGCCTTGCCTCCGAACTCCATCCGGCGCTGCTGGAAACGCATCTCCTCCGCAAGATCCCTCAGGGCTTTCTTGACGGACTCCATTCCGACGAAAGAGTCCAGTTCCTTCATCACGCTTTCCACCGAGATCTCCTTCGTGCCGTCCGGCCCGGCGATGTCCTCCCAGGTCAGGACTTTGCCCGAGAGGGCATATTCATCATCACTCAGACCCGCCGTTCTGGTGCAGAGCCGCTCGAAGCAGCGGTCGAATGCGTTGCGCACCTCGCGGGCGTTGCCGAAGGTGTCGGTGCGGCTCAGGTACATCCGCTCAAAATATTTCCCCACCTTGCCCGCTGCCTCGTCCGAAAGGGACAACCCCTTCTTTTTCACCATATTCAGGAATATCTCGGTGAGTTCCTTGCCATTGTAGTCCTTGAACTCTATTTTCTTCTTGAATCTGGAATCGAGTCCAGAGTTGGAGCGCAGGAACATCGTCATCTCCTTGGTGTAGCCGGCGATTATGCAGACGAAGTCTCCGGCCCTGTTCTCAAGGTACGGCAGCAGGGTGTCTATGGCCTCTTGGCCGACCTTGTCGTCATCCCCCTGCTTCAGGGCATAGGCCTCGTCGATGAACAGGATTCCACCCATCGCGCTGTTGATGACCCGCTCGGTCTTCAGGGCCGTGTCGCCGACGTACTGTGAGACAAGGTCTTTGCGCATGACCTCGACCAGATGGCCGCTCGGGAGCACCTGAAGACTGCCCAGGATGTCGGCGAACAGCCTTGCTATCGTGGTCTTTCCCGTGCCTGGGTTGCCGGTGAAGACGAAATGGCTTTTCAGCTGCACAGGCTTGCCGGGATTGTCCCTCTTCTGTCTCTTGATGCTGTCGATGATGGACTGAATCTCCTGCTTGACTTCTGTCAGGCCGGTGAAGGCGTTGATCCTGGCCATGATCTGTTCCTCGGTGAGTTCCTCGAACGGCTCTCCCGGAATGTCGGCCTCCTCGATTTGGGAGCCACCCCGGCTGAACATGTTGAAGGCGCTCTCTTCGGCTATTTTTCCGGCCAGGATTCCGTTCTCCTTGGTTCTGCCGCCACGGAACATCTTCTTGAAGACAAGTCCCAGCCTCCTTTCCGCCTGAGGACTGATCGCCGTCCTGAACTTGTCCCTGACCATTGACACGCACATCGCCTTGAGGTCGTTGTCCTTGAATGGAGAGATGTGGAAACGGAACTCGAAGAGTGACTGTGCGTTGCTGTCAGCGCTGATAAAGGTGCCAAAGCCGTCTTCAAGGCCGCACAGGATCACCACCGGCATATTCACATCAACCTTCATCCTTGCGAAGAGTTTGTCCAACTGTGAGGAGCCGCCCTTGGCGTTCACCAGATTCTGGCAGTTCGTGACCACAAGCACTCCTGTCTTGAGCGCGGCGAGATTCTCGTCCAGCTTGGAGTTGAAGTCGTTCCAGTCAGCCGCGTCCACGGTCTTAGGCCGGAGGTTCTCCGTGATCTTGTTGTGGTAGAGGATCCCGGCAAGTTTTCCGGCCAGATAGGTCTTGCCGGTGCCGGTCTCTCCAGTGATGATGCAGTCAAGCCCTGGCCTTACATCGCTGCCGGTACGCTTGCGGAACTCGGCGGTCTGCTCGCAGCGCTTGGTGAAATTTGCGAGGGGTTCCTTGACGCAATCCTTCGCGATCATTCCGTCCCCGGTCACAGAGCCTGCCGAAGTGACCGCTCCTGATGAGCCGGCCGCCCTTGACGCTTCGATCGCTTCGACAGGCTCAGCAACCGCTGCAACCAGCCTCTCCCCGCACCATTTGCAGTACGAAGCCTCATTTCTGTTCGTCTTTCCGCACTTCTGACACGTTTTCATGAACCTTTTCTGTTATCTTGTTGATTGTGTTACCGATTTTCGGATGATTCTCCGTGATTTTCTCCGTGTCGCTGATCCGAGGAATGACCGCGACAGGGAAGAGCAGCAGGAAGGTCGTCATCGCAGCCAGAACCAAATGCTTCAGCTTGTGCAGCAGGCTTTTAAGGTACTTTGACCGGAAGAACTTCTCGTTGGCGAACAACGAGGAGACAAATTTGTCCTCCGAGGGATTGAACGCATAGTGAAGGGGCTCTAGAATCGTCTGGTCCTCGTCAGGATTCCACATCTTCCTAAGTTCGGACGCTCCCTCGTCACGCGAGAACATCTGTTTGGCGAACCACACGATCGCCGCGGCCACGGCCGCGATGGTCACATAAATGATGTACTTCCCGAGGAACCATTTGCAGAGGAAATACACCGCTACGGTCAGGATGATGAATCTGAATATGTAGGTGAACAGGTTCCTGTCGTAACTCCTGTTGTAGAAGAATAGGTTCAGCAGCAGCGGGAATGCTATTCCTCCTCCCCAGACCCAATAGACTGATTTGCCGACATTGTCCAGAACCGGATAGTCAATCGCTCCGATGACGAGCATGAACAGCATCGCAAGACATGGGATGAGCCACAGCGCCACCGCCGCGATCTTCTCCAGCAGTCCAAGAAGCAAAACCGGTGGTGGTAATTGATGCCATCCGACAGCAGTCGTGGCCTCGTTGTAACGCTTGAAATTCTCGTCATCCTTGTCGTATTTGCCTATGAGTTTCAGGTACTTGACCGTGAACCTCTCATAGGTGAGCCGCTTGCTCAGATCTCTCTTGGGATCTTCCTGCAGCTTGACGGCAAGCCAGGCATCCAGGGCGTAGAAGTCCAGAGCCTCACAGATCTCGTCTTTCTTGATCTTCTTCAGATCGTCAAGATAGTAAACGGTCTCTCCGGAAGCCGGGAAATAGAACTGCGCTCCGTCCGCAAGGCCCTCCGCGGCCTTCATCATGGCGATGTCCTCGTTGTAGGGACCGGATTTCCCAACGTTGTCCGCACTGTCGTAGTCCGTGCAGTAAGCGACCCATTTGTCCTGCGCCGCGAACCTGTCCCCTTTGCTGAGGAAGAACTTGTGCAGGTAAGAATCCTTGTAGTCGCCTTGGAACGACTTGAGCAGCAGGTCGGCCAAAGAGGCCGGACATATTCCCGAATAAGGGTTGATGTCGGAGTACCATTCCTTGTACATCTTGTCCCTCTCGCTGTCGAAGACGCAGCGGAAGGCGCAGAAGGCGACGTTGACGAGCAGCCCGATCGATTCCCCGTCCATCGCGTAGTTAGGATCTTTCGGATCTGTGATCAGGCTGATGTCCGCCGCCGGGTTGATGGTCTGGATGACCAGTCTGTACAGCATCTCGTAGTCCTTGATGCCTTTGCGGACCTGAATCAATCTGTCAGCGTCCTTCTCGGAGAATACCCTGACCATCTCGGCGAACCCGAGCGAGCAGAGGAACTGCTTGTCCTCATCCGCCACAACCCTATATTCAGAGCAGAATCTCACCACGTCCGTGATGTTGTAGCAGTCCACCTCGGTGAATTTTTCCTCCTTGCCGGTCTTCTTGCCTTGCAGGGTGCGGAAATATTTCCGGTCGTATATTCCCCAGACTATCACGCTCTTGGCGTAGCCGAAGCTGTCTTTCAGGGCGGCGCAGGTTCTTGAATATATTCCGTCAGTCTCCTTTTTCCCAAGACGCACCTCGCTGTAGAGATAGACAGGGTTGCTTCTGTCGCCCAGACTTGAACCGAAACCGCCGTCGCCGTTGAGGAGTTTGTTGACATTCACGCAGACATTTCCTTTTCGGTTGTAGAACGGCAGCTGCGGGTCAAGAGCGAGGGCGGCGGCATAGAGACCGGCCAACTGGTTCTTCGGGTAGATTCTCTCCACGATGTCGTTCAGTTTCACCTCCATCTCCGGCATCACCCTGCTTATCCAGCCGCTGATCTTGCCTTTGTACAGGTAGGCCGTTCCGAGAGCCTGATCCTCCATCATGAACTGAGCCAGCTCCTTGGCCGTGTGCGCGATCTTGTTCTTACCTGAATCGAAGACAATGCGCAGAATCTCGGCGTCTTCCACCACGGGAATATTCTCGCCCTCAAGTGTTCTGCGGATTTCCTCGTAACTCCAGCGGTTTTCCGGCTTGCCGATAAGAAGCCCTCGGGTTATTGTCCGCAGAGGCTCCGGCATATCGTCCGGCACTGGCAGCTTGCCTTGGATCTTGAGCTTCACCAACTCCGGCTCCTTCTTTCGGAACTCGCTGTCTCCCATCCACATGGAGAGGACCGACATTCCGAGGGCATAGTAGTCCGAGGCCGCCGTCATTATGGCATAGGTGACATCTCCGATGCGGGTTGTGTTGGCGTAGAGTTCCGGCGCGGCATAGATCACAGTCCTGGACTGCGGAGTGTTGACGCTTCCGTCGTCCCCGAGAACGTCTGCGATCCCGAAATCCGAAAGCACGACCATACCTGAGGCCTTGTCGGTGTAGAGTATGTTCTCAGGCTTGATGTCCTTGTGCAGCAGCCCGACCCTGTGCAGCTCGCTGAGGTTTCTGGCGGTCATCGCAGTGATCTGGAGGATGGCGGCAGCGTCTTTCCTGAGATCGTAGCCCGCCACGGAGCCATCCTTGCACAACGGCATCAGGACGTAGCCTCTGTCGGTGGCATCGATCCTGACCGTCCCGCTTTCAAGAATATCCACGATCGCCGCCTTCCCTTTCAGCCGCTCCAATCTTTTAAGAATATCCTTGCTCACGCCATTGCCCCGGCGGTACAGTTTCAGGGCGAAGTTTCCCTTCGCCGAACTGACCACATAGACCTCGGCCTCGCCTCCGTTGCCGATCAGTCTGTCAACACTGTAACGGTTGCCTCTGAGGGTGATCTCTTCTTTTGCCTGGATATCCGCGGCTTTGTCTGATGTTCCGTCAGAGACTGCCGTACCGGTTGTCCCGCAAGTGAAAGTTGCCTTTGCGGTCACGGTTCCTGAATATTCAGAATCAGATTCGGTTCTGCACGCGCTTGTCGCGGTGATGTCCGCTACGGCTGTGCCGCTGTCTGCTATGGTTCCTGCCATAATTCTTTTTATTGTAAGCTGTTATCCTATGCTGACCTTGTGTTTCTATTTGAAATCCAGTATCTTTTCTTCCTTATATTCATAGACCCATTTCCCGCCGTGCCACGGTTCGCAGCACTCGCTCGGGCAGTTGTGCCAGCATCCGCAGAAGTTGCAGACCCAAGCTTCTCTGCCCTTTGTCAGGATGACCTTCTCCACAGGCAGCTTTCTGGCCGAGAAATAGTTCCGTTGCTCTTGCGGAGTGGAACCCACCGGCGGAAGCATTCCTTCCAGAGCCTTGTTCAGTTCCTCCTGGATTTTTGAATATTCAGCCCGCAGCTCGGCCTTGCTCTTCGGTCGTTGTGCCTGTTGTTGTTTTCCGTCCAGTGGCTGGGCTTGCTTTCCGTCCGGTCCATGAGCTTGTCGAAGGGCCGGTGCTTCGACAGGCTCAGCAACCGACCCGCTCTGTCGAAGCGTAGTCTTTCCCAACAGTTCCTTGAGCCTCAACACATCCTCCGGCAACTCAACCTCCTTGCTTTCCTGTCCAGTAACCTCCTGCTCCTCAGCCTCAATCCTCGCCAACAACTCCGCCGCCTGTACCGCCAGTTCCGCCGCCTTGACAAACTGTGGATCCTTCAATGCCCTTTCCTGTTCCTTCTTCGCCGCAAGCGTCAACGGCTCATTGCATTTCCGGCAGAATCCACCGGCGTTCCTGGTTCCGCATTTCGGGCAGACGACCCCGCTTCTGCTCATCCCGCACTCCGGACATTCATCCTCTCCGCGAGGAATGTCCGCCCCGCAGAACGTGCACCAATCCACAAGCGAATGCCCGCAGGACGGACACCATTCCCAGCTTTTCTTCACCGGCTGCCCACAGTGTGGACATCCGATGTCATCGGAAGACGCGCGGATTTCCTTCACCTGATTCAGAATGCTTTCCTTGTACAGTTCCTTTTGCTTGAGCTGGGATTCCATATTCGTAGATTCTTATGGTTCTATTGTTTCTTTCAGTCAAGAGGCATCGATAAGACTACTTCTTAGTTTTTTGGAAGTTCGATGACAAACCCCGAAATCACCGGATAGTGGTCGGAAATGTATTTGACACCGAATTTCTGCTCATCAATGACGTTGAAAGTCCGCGCCTCGGCGTTGCGGTAGAAGATGTGGTCTATCATTTGAAGTCTGGCTCCGTTTCGGCCGAAATCATTGAAAGAAGGGGTTTTGTCCGCCTTTTTCACGGTTTTCCCGGATTCTTTCAAATAGGTGGCCAGCGGCTTGAGAGCCTTGTCCTCGCCGGAAGTGTTGAGGTCACCAGTCATAAACACGACCGCATTGTCCCCGGCGATCTCCTTGATCTTTTCCACCATCAGGGCAGCGCTCTCCTGCCGCGCCTTCACCCCCGTGTTGTCAAAATGCGTGTTGAAAAGGAATATTATCTGTCCGGATTTCCTGAAACGGAGCTTGACCCAGTTGGTCGTCCTTACATATTCAGCGTCCCAACCTTTTTTTTCGGAAGTTTGGTCCTCGTTGAGCCAGAATGTGCCGTAGTCCAGCAGCTCGAACCTGTCGGCAAGGAAGAAGATCGGGTTGAAGCCGAACTCGGAATCCTGGTTGACGGTTCCGGGTTTTCCGTTGCCGTCGATCATAATGTACTTCTTCAACTCGTTCATCAAGAAGGACTTCTGTCCTGGTGCCGCCTCTTGGAGACCGATAATGTCTGGAAGATATTTCCTGATCGCCTTGACGCATCCGGCCTTCCTGCTTTCCCAATTGTACTTTCCGGTGTCCGCCGGGAACTGGATCCGGATGTTGAACGACATCACGCTGGCTTTCTCACTCTTGGCCTCCGCCTTGATTCCGGACAGCGCCAAAACAGTGATGACAGCGGTCACTAACAATAATATTCTTCTCATAAACCAAAAACTTCTTTTTCAAGCGTTAAAAAATATGCCGCCGCGATGGCGTGAATATTTTTGTGTCGCTTAGCGGGTGATTCTTGCCACCCAGCCTCCGCCAGGAGCAAGATGGATTTTCACGATCCCGTCCGCCGGGATCTTCGCGGAAGTTTTCTTATAGTCTCTGGCTGCCCTGTCGGCGTTGATTCCGTCCTGGAAGACGGTCATATTCCCGTCTCCGATGAAGTTCAGGTCAAGGGTAAGGTCGCGCGCATACCAATTCGTCAGCGCCCCGATGTACCAGATGTCTCCGCTGCGGCGGGCCACGGCGACATATTCACCGATCTCTCCGCAAATCGGAACTGTCTCATCCCAGACGGTAGGGAAGCCTGCGATGAACTCCGTGCACTCCGGTTCGGCCATGTAGTTGGACGGCGAGTCGCAGAGCATCGTCAGCGGCGCCTCGAAGACGGCATATTCCGCGAGCTGACGGCAGCGGGTACCCTGGCTCATCGCCTCGGATCCGATCGGGTGGTAGTTCTTCCTTATTGCGTTGCGCATCGCCCCTTGGGTGTAATCCATCGGGCCGGCCACCATCCTGACGAAAGGAATCGTCACATCGTAGGTGACCTCGTCGTAGCCTTCCGGACTCCATTTCAACTGCTCCAGTCCGGCGACTCCCTCGAAATTAAGTACATTCGGGTAAGTCCTCTGGATTCCCGCCGGCTTGTAAACCCCGTGGAAATCAATCAGCAGATGGTTCTCGGCGGCGATCCTCGCCATCCTTTCGCAGAACTTCACGGCCTGCTGGTCGTCCCTGTTGATGAAATCGATCTTGAATCCCTTGAAGCCCATCTTGGCGTAGTGGCTCATCGCCTTCTCCGGGTTCTTCACGATGCTGTTGTAGCTGGCCCAGAGGATGATGCCGACATTCTTGCCGTTGGCGTAGGAGACGAGTTCCTCAAGATTGATGTCCGGGTTGATCAAGAACAGGTTCGCCTTCGCTCTCTGCGCCCAACCCTCGTCCATAATGATGTACTCGATGCCGTGCGCGGCAGCGAAGTCGATGTAGTACTTGTAGGTCTCCGTGTTGATTCCAGCCCGGAAATCGACTCCGTAAAGATTCCAGTCGTTCCACCAGTCCCAGGCCACCTTCCCAGGTTTTACCCAGCTCCAGTCAGTGTTCTCGTCCGCCGGAGTGGCAAGCTGCCAGACCAGATCCATCTCCATCAGCGACTTGGCATCCTGAGCGATCCCGATGACCTTCCACGGGAACTTCTGTCCGGCCTCGACCTTGGCGATGTAGTCGGCGTAGTCCATATCCTGATAGACGTACACTCCGTTCGGGCGAAGTCCGATAGGATAAGGCGCGCGGACGCTTTTCAATTCCTTGCCGCCCTGCCCGTTGAGGAACATTCCAGGATAGCCGGACAAATCTGACTCGGTGATGACGATCTTCACCCCATCAGCCGCGTCCACCGTCATCGGAAGGAACGCCAGCTTCGCGGGATTCATCCGGGACAAATGAATATGCTCGTAGGTGTTCTCGAACGAGTTGACGAACTGCTGCTTGAATGTCTTTCCGTCATCACTCTTGACGTAAGGCACCCACGCCGTCCAGTCCTCGGCAAAGTTGAATTCCGTAAGCTCGTCAGTCACAGTGAACTCCCCGGCCTTCGCCGTAGAAATGAACCTGTAGGCCACCCCGTTGTCGAACGCCCTGAACTCCACATTGTACCCCTTGAACTCCAGCGTCAGGAAATTGTAAACGTCATCCACGGTCGCCTTCTTGTAGTTCATCGCCGGAATACCCTTCACATCGTGGTTCCCTTTCCTGCTCCTGCGAACCTTGTCCGCTCCTCCGAAGACCGTCCCGTCCTCAAATGTCATCGAGATCTCAGATGGTGTCAGGAGCGCAACCCCATCGCGGCTTATTGAATATCTCAGTCCGTCCCCAGTAGAGATTTCCGCCACGATCTTCCCGTCCGGAGAAGAAAGCGACCAATTATTCCGCGCCCCGAAGGCCACCAAAGGCAAGCCGATGAGCATCGCCGCCGTCAAAAGAATTTGTTTCAGTGTCATATTACCCATAGTAATGAAGCTGATTTCAATAAAAATCAAAAATAGTCATTTTGCCGAATTTTACCAAAACGGGACAGGTTTGTATTGCCCGGAACTGTCTATCGTAGGAATATTTTTACATTATACCTTTGCGATAACCGCCTGAAATCAGTACTTGTCGCAAGGCAATAAAATTTATTCTTGTGCGGTAACTCGATTTTTTTTACCTTTGTCGCAAAGCGATAATGAATATGGCAAATGAGATCATAGGAAGGGAAGAGGAGATCAAACTGCTCGAAGAATGCTATCAATCAGGTAAGGCTGAATTGGTTGCGGTGTATGGCAGAAGACGGGTCGGAAAAACCTATCTGGTAAAAAACCTGTTTCGGGATAGGTTTGACTTCTTTGTCACGGGGCAATACGAGGGGAAACTTCGGGACGAACTGTATTTGTGGAACAGGAAACTCGTGGAGTGCTCCGGAAACTTCTACCCTATGCCGCGCGATTGGAATGAGGCGTTTGAGCAGCTGAAGCACTATCTCGGCACGATCGCGAAAAAGAGAGTCGTGATATTCATAGATGAGATGCCGTGGCTGGACACTCCTAAGTCGAAGTTTGTCAGTGCTTTTGAATATTTCTGGAATGATTGGGCCTCTTCGCGGAGCGAACTTATGGTGATCATCTGCGGTTCGGCCACAACGTGGATGAATGACAATGTCATCTCTCAGAAAGGAGGGTTGCACAATCGGGTCACACGGAAGATAAAGTTGTCTCAGTTCAATCTTCACGAGACTTCTCTTTTCCTGGCCAGGAAAGGCATCAAATGGACAAACCACCAGATCGCGGAGTGCTATATGGTTCTTGGCGGCACCCCGTACTATCTCGATCTGCTCCGCAAAGGCTATAGTCTGCCTCAGAATGTCGATTTCCTGTTCTTTCGGAACAACGCCGAGCTTGACGGTGAATATGATGTTTTGCTGAAATCCTTGTTCAAGGACTCGCAGACCTACAGGCGTGTGATTGAGCTTCTTGCCAAGCGCTCCAAAGGTATGACCAGAAAGGAGATGTGCGAAGAACTGAAGTTTTCCGATGGCGGAGCGTTCACTACCATTCTTGAAAACTTGAGGAATTGCGATTTCATACGGTCATATTCAGCGTTCGGGAAGAAGGACAGGGACACGATGTATCAGCTTGGGGATATGTTCATTCTGTTCTATCTCAAGTTCGTCAAGAATGGTGGCGGAAAGGACGAGGCCTTCTGGTCGAACTCTATTGACGATCCGGCGAGACGGGCTTGGTCAGGATATGCTTTTGAACAGCTCTGCCTCAGTCATATTCCTCAAATCAAGGAAGCCTTGGGCATCCGTGGCATCCTTAGCAATGTCTGCTCCTGGTACAAGAAAGGGGATAGTGAAAAGGGAATAAAAGGGCATCAGATCGACATCCTTATAGAACGCCGGGACCAGGTGATAAATGTCTGCGAGGCAAAATTTTCCAACAGACCCTACGTCGTGACCGGAAAATATCTTCAAGAGATGTTTGAACGGATGGAGGATTTCCGCGACACGGTGAAAACCAACGCCGCCTTGCATCTCACGATGATCGCGTCAGACGGACTTGCGACCAATGAATATTCAAGTGAAGTCCAGAGTGTTGTGACGCTTGATGATTTATTTAAGAATTGATGGATATACCGCATAATAAACAATAAACTTTATGAATATCAGACCTTATATTATTGCCGCATTGGCTGCTTTGTCGGTCAGCCCGGCAATCACGGCGCAGAAAAAAGGCACTGACTTCACCGAACATCTTGACCAGAAGGTGATCACGGAGGGAAATGCTGTGACTCGGAGGCACGAGACGATTTTCTTCAACACTGTCAAGGATGCCCTGTCAAAGGAGATCGAGGCAAGTCCGAACTATTCTTCCCTGAACGGTGTCTGGGATTTCCGTTACTACGATTCCGTGCAGGATATGCTTGCGGATCCGGACAAAGCTCCATCGAGCATCAAGGTGCCCGGAAACTGGGAAGTCCAGGGATTTGGGACGGCGATCTATGTGAACCATCCATATGAGTTCTGCCCGAGGAACCCGCAGCCGCCACAGCTTCCGGACAAGATCCCTACGGGAGTATATTCAAGAAAATTCACTCCTGAGTTCGGGGCGGGGGAGAAGTGCTACCTTAACCTTTGCGGAGTTAAAGGAGGAGTGTATCTGTTTATAAATGACAATTATGTCGGTTACAGCGAGGACTCTAAGGATTTGGTCCGCTATGATGTAACCCCTTATGTGGAAAGCGGCAGGGAAGCGGATCTCAGGATGGTTGTAACCAGATGGAGCACGGGCAGTTACCTTGAATGCCAGGACTTCTGGCGCATCAGCGGAATCGAGCGGGATGTCTATCTGTCAAGGGAGCCGGCCGCCGTTCCGGAGGATTTTGACTGGAATGTGGTCTCAACGCTGGCCGATGACCTCAGCACCGGGGACTTCCGCTTGAGCGTCAATTCATCGAAGCCGATCAATGTCAGTTGGACTCTTCTGGATGCCAATGGCAACGAGACCGCTAAAGGAGAATCAGAAACGGTAAAAGGCGTAAAACAGTGGCAATCAGCCATCAAGGATGTGAGAAGGTGGTCTGCCGAGACACCGGAGCTATACACCCTGCTGCTTTGCGTCGAGGGGAAACACGCCAAGGCTAATGTCGGTTTCCGCCGTCTGGAAATTGTCGGCGACCGCTTCCTCGTCAATGGCATGCCGGTCAAGTTCAAGGGAGTCAACATCCACGAACACAATCAGTTCACCGGTCATTACATCACCGAGGAGGACATCCTCGCCGACCTCAGGCTGATGAAAAAACACAACATCAACGCCATCCGCACCAGCCACTATCCTTTGCCTCGGCTCTTCTACGAACTTTGCGACGAGTACGGATTCTATGTCTATGACGAGGCCAATATCGAGTCCCACGGAATGGGCTATAATCTTGAGAAAACCCTCGGCAACAATCCTGACTGGCTGCCTCAGCACAGGGACAGAATCCTCAACATGTACTACCGGACCCGCAACTACCCGTGCGTGACGATCCTCTCTCTGGGCAACGAGGCCGGCAACGGCTGCAACTTCTACGACACCTACAGGGAACTGAAGGCTCTGGAAAGTGGCGGCCAGAACAGACCGGTCTGCTACGAGAGGGCGGTCTTAGAATGGAACACGGACATGTTTGTGCCGCAATACCCTGACGCCGAGTGGTTTCACAAGATGGGGAAGAGCGGCTACCCGAAGCCGGTCGTGCCTTCGGAATATTCCCATGCGATGGGCAATTCCAACGGCTCGCTCGACCGCCAGTGGAAGTACATTTATGAATATCCGAACCTCCAGGGCGGTTTCATCTGGGACTGGATCGACCAGGGACTCTACGAGACCGACAGCGACTGCAGAATGTACTGGACGTACGGCGGTGACTACGGGGAACACTCTCCGAGCGACGGCAATTTCAACTGCAACGGAGTCATCGCGCCCGACCGGATCCCTCACCCTGCGATGGCCGAGATAAAGCACGTCTATCAGGACGTGAAAGTCTTACCGGAGGATGCCTCCCAAGGGATTTTCAAGGTTCGGAACAGATTCTATTTCAAGAGTTTGAATGAATATGCCCTCAGATGGGCCGTGACTGCCGACGGCACCCGGATCGCTTCCGGCAACGTGGCTCTCTCCGCCGCTCCACAGTCCGAGGAGGAAGTCCGCGTGAGGCTGCCGAAGCTTCCGTCCGACAAGAAATGTCTCATAACCTTCGAGACTCTCACCAGTAAGGCTGCCGGGCTTCTGCCGGAGGGTAGCGTCATCGCCTGCGATCAAATCAAACTATCTGATGCCAGAAGACTTGCGACACCTCGGCGGGCGAGGGGAGTAAAGGCCACCGAGACAGAGACGGCGATCGCCCTCGAATGCCGTGACGCGTCGCTTGTCTTTGACAAGGCGCTGGGATGTCTGAAGGAATATTCATTCAAAGGAAAGAATATGTTCAATGAGGATTTCGGCCTCAGACCGCTGTTCTGGAGGGCGCCGACCGACAATGACTACGGCAACGGGATGCCGTCCCGTTGCCAGGCGTTCAAGGTTTCCAGCCGGGAGTTCGATGTGAAGGCGGGTCTTGAAGGGGATACGGTAGTGGCTGAATATTCATTGGCAAGCGGAAACATATTCACAGTCCGCTATACCCTGCTTGAGGGGGGCATCCTTTCCGTCGAGTCGGATTTCAAGGGTGTCAAGTCCTCAAAGCCGGTCGATGTGCCGCGCATAGGGTTCCGGATGAGGCTTCCTGCCTCCGCCGATTCGTTCACCTATCTTGGCAGGGGGCCTGAGGAAAACTATGCCGACCGCTTCGGAGGGACGCTGATCGGGGAATATTCATCATCCGCCTCCAAGGAATATGTCCGCTATGTGCGTCCGCAGGAATGTGGGCATCACATTGATTGTGAATATCTTTCCATCGGAGGTCTGGCCATCCGCTCCGACCGCTTTGAGTTCAACGCTCTCAGGTGCGCGGTCGAGGATCTCGATTCCGAAGAGGCTGTCCAGCGTGACTATCAGTGGGAGAACAAAGGGCCTTTGACCGAGAACGATCCGGCCAAGGCGAAGAATCGTCTCCGCCGCCAGACCCACATAAATGACTATGTCGAGAGAGACTTCGTGGAGGTTTGCGTGGACTATGCCCAAAGCGGAGTCGGCGGCTACGACAGTTGGGGGTCAAGGCCGGACGGTGACAGATGCCTCTGGAGCGACCGTGACTATTCATTCCGCTTTGCGATTGTCCCCGCCAGGGCGATGGGCGTGCGGAAGTCGTTGGGATTTGATTTTTAGGAATATTCCCGAGATTTGTAATCCTTTGGCTATTTATTCCGTGAAGGAGCGTCAGATTTTTCGGGATTTGTGATAACTTTGTAAGAGAATGATTTGTAAACAGTAATAAGCGATGAGATTCAGAAGTTTATTGGCCGCCATGTCACTTGTTCTGGCGGTATCATGCGCCACTTCCAAGGAGGAGGGGCCGATCAAGGTAGAGACACCTGCCCGTCCCGCGGGTCAGGAGAACGCGCTCGGGCTGACCGTGCCGGCGATGGACACCGTCCGTGTCGGTTTCGTCGGTGTCGGAATGCGCGGCTCAAGCGCCGTGGAGCGTTACACCTACATTCCGGGCGTGAAGATCAACGCCCTTTGTGATGTCGAGGCCGACAGGGTTGAGGCCGCACAGAAGACCTTGGAGGACAGGGGGTTGCCTAGGGCTGCCGGTTATTCCGGATCCACCGAGGCCTACAAGGAACTCTGCGAGCGTGACGACATCGACCTTGTCTACATCTGCACTGACTGGAAGCATCACGTTCCGATCTCTCTCTATGCGATGGAGCATGGCAAGAATGTCGCGGTGGAGGTTCCGGCCGCGGCTTCTCTGGAGGACATCTGGGCTTTGATCAACATGTCCGAGAAGACCCGTAAGCATTGCATGATGCTTGAGAACTGCTGCTATGATTTCTATGAGATGGCCGTCCTTACGATGGCTCAGAAGGGCTTGCTCGGAGAGATTCTCCACGGAGAGGGTTCCTATCATCACAATCTGGATCCGTTCTGGGGTTCCTATTGGAACAACTGGAGGCTTGATTTCAACAAGGAGGTCAAGGGTGATGTCTATCCTACCCACGGCCTTGGTCCGGTCTGCCAGGTGATGGACATCCATCGCGGCGACCGTTTCAAGACTCTTGTCGCGATGGAGACCAAGGCTGTGAACGGCCCTAAGCATGTGGAAGCCAGAACCGGAGAGAAATGTGAGGACTTTCAGAACGCCGATCTCACGATGACGATGATCACGACGGAGAAAGGCAAGACCATCCTCGTGGAACACGACGTGATGACGCCGCGCCCTTACAACCGCATGTACCAGATTGTAGGCAGCGAGGGCTATGCCGGTAAGTATCCGATCCAGCAGCTCTGTCTGAGGGACAACGCCTTGACCGAGGCTTCCACTGACTACCAGAACCTTGGCCGCGAGGTCACCTATTCGGGAGACAGGCTCAAGGCAATTCTTGAGGACAACCGCAATCCGATCCTTACTCCGGAGCTTGAGGCTCTTGCAAAGCAGGTCGGAGGCCACGGAGGTATGGACTTCATCATGGACTACCGTTTGGTCTACTGTCTGAGGAACGGCCTTCCGCTTGACATGGATGTCTATGACATGGCCGAATGGTGCTGTCTCACGGAACTGGGCAGAATCTCCATCGAGAACGGCAACGCGCCTGTAGAGGTCCCGGACTTCACACGTGGTGTCTGGGATCAGATCCAAGGCTTCTCCTACGCCTTTGCCAAGTAGGAGTTTTCAAGAATCGGAGTTATGGAACTTTCATTAAAAGGCAAGGTCGCGGTGGTCACAGGTGGCACGCGCGGCATAGGTTACGCGGTCGTGAAGAAATTCCTTGAGGCTGGCGCTTCCGTAGCCCTGTGCGGCTCGAAGCCCGCGACCGCCAACGCGGCGCTTGGAAAACTCCTTTTCGAGTTGCCTGAGGCCAAGATTTTGGCGATCGCCCCGGATCTCACAGATTCTTCCTCTGTAGAGAATGCGTTCAATGAGGTTTTAGCAAGGTTTGGAAGGTTTGACATCCTTGTCAACAACGCCGGTATCTCGCAGGCGCTTCCTCTCAATGACTACACCGATGAGGAGATGGACAGGATTCTGGACATAAACCTCAAGGCGGTGTTTGTCTGCAGCAGGGCTGCGGCGAGGTTGATGGAGGCGGACGGCGGCGGTGTCATCCTCAACACCAGCTCCGTGGTGAGTCTTTACGGTCAGCCGTCCGGCTGTCTGTACCCGACCACCAAGTTCGCTGTCAACGGCCTGACGAAATCCCTTTCCCGGGAACTGGCTCCCCGTGGGATAAGGGTCAATGCCGTGGCTCCGGGCGTGACCCGCACCGACATGGTCGCTAACCTCTCGGAGGCTTTGATAAAGCCTCTGGTGGCGCGCATTCCTATCGGCAGGGTAGGTGAGCCTGATGAGGTCGCCGACGCGTTCCTCTTCCTGGCCAGCGACATGGCCTCGTACATCACCGGTGCCGTCCTCCCGGTTGACGGCGGAGTCATCATCTGATTCCCGTGGTGGCTCCATGGCGGCTCTGTAGCGGATCCGTGACAGCTCTGATGACTTTGAGTAGCCGAAGGTGGCATTAGGTAGAGCGAGTGTGGGGAGATGGAGAACGGCAACGCCCCTGTTGAGGTCCCAGACTTCACCCGTGGCGCATGGAACCAGATCCAAGGCTTCTCCTACGCGTTTGCCAAGTAAATAATCCTGTGGCAGACAACTTATTGTCTGTCAGTATAATAAGCGATGTCCTGGTGCTAAACCAAGCACCAGGACATCGCTTTTGTCGCTTATTATCAACATCTTATCTGCCACGGCTCATTTCCTGTTTTCCGCAATGGGACACCCATTTTAGCAGTTGGCCGAGATGATGTCAAGCAACTCGGTGACTTCTGGCTCCTCTTTGGTGTGCAGGAGCACTGACTTTCGCTTGTTGTCGTATGGATTGATGTAGTCAATCTGATATATTTTCTCCGCGAGGAAGCGGGCCCTGTCCAAGGTGATCCTAGTACCGGCAGTTTTCAGGATGCGCTCCAACTCCAGCATAATCGTGTACGCCACGAAACATATGCAGACGTGGGCCTCAATCCTATTGAAGAGCCTATGATACATCGGACGGATGTC